>Ga0207667_10000405_pt1 | contig 58445 bp, 64 predicted proteins | sample KBSCornC52_FD_184301 | JGI IMG/M metagenome (GOLD analysis project Ga0207667, IMG submission 184301) | Corn rhizosphere microbial communities from Kellogg Biological Station, Michigan, USA - KBS Corn C5-2 (SPAdes) (version 2) | ecosystem: Host-associated > Plants > Roots > Rhizosphere > Soil ... | reverse complement strand
GACGTAGCCGTCACCCCGCTGCAGCATATAGCCGGTGAGCACCAAATCCTGGTTGACGAACCTCGCAGCGTGCCAGGTCACTGCCCCAATCTTGTGGACGGTCGAAGAACCAGCGCCATAGGCCATCCCGGCAGTGGGGCCAATGACGAAGGCTGCCATCACGACCAGTGCACGAAGAGGCAACGTCTTGAGTTTGGCCATTAGCCTGGGTCCCTAACGTCGAGGCCGTCCGGGATGGAGAGGTAGCCCGGTGTCGACCCGGGTCTCCCGGTAACGCCATACTGCCAGACGATCTGCTTGCTTGCCCTGTCGATGACGATGACCCGATGGTTGAGGTCATCATTAGCGAGGATGTTGCCGTTGGGCAGTTCGACGGCCAGCGATGGCCGGTTCAGCCGCCCGTCCCCTGTCCCGGTGTAGTCCCAGACAATTGTGCCGTCGCGCTTAATTTCGATGATCCGGCCCTGCCGGACGTAGTCTGCGATAAGGAAGTTGCCTGCCATCGTCATTTGCGGATCGGAGGGGTAGTGCAACGGCAAGGATAGCTTAAATATCGGCGCCCAGTTCTCGTCCAGTTCGGTAAGGGAATGGTCCCCGATCGTACTGACAAGAATGTGCCCGTTCGGGAGGGGCTTGTCTCCGTTCGGTGACGCAAGCGTTGTTGGTCCGCCTCTACACCGGCGGGTCGTGCCGGCCTGTCGAACGATGCTCTTGTTGGGAGCAATTTCCAAGATGCGACAATTGCGGATGTCGGCGACGATGATGTCGCCGTTTTGCAGTTTGTATGCGTCGTCGGGATAGTCCAACTGACCCGCATTCGCACCGCGCCTGCCTAGTTCCCCGTACGACCAGGTCACCGCTTTGCTCGCGACATCAATGACTTGTACAACCTGCTCGTGCTCGAGGTTGACAACGATACTCTTGCCGTCGTCGGCGAAGAAAGCGTCATCCGCTCCAGACTTTGGCCTCAGCCCTGCAAAGTCATATTCCCAAAGAATGTGCTTTTTGCGGGCTAACGAGTAAGAGACGGTTGTTTCCTCGATCCGCAATCAGCACATCCAAACCGCCGAGCGGATCACTCGCCACCGGCTGCGGCATCGGCGCCGACGAGGCCGGTGTGGTGCCTGCTCCTGCCGCTTGGCTGAGGTCGGCAGGACCTGGCGCCCATCTTGCGATCGCCGGTGAAATCATCACCAGGAAAGCGACGACGCCGGCTAGATATCCGTACTTACCAATCCAAAAGAGCTGAGAGGCTTCGAAGCACTTTGGCGAAAGATTGCAATCCAAGGGGCGAGCATCCTAGGTAACCGGGCAGTTGCACCCGTCACCTTACGCCAGACTGACAGATTGAGGTGCTGCCGCGAAAACGTTCGCGCGGTTCTCACATTAGCGATCAAGGCGGCCGGCGAGCGTCCAGTACGCGCGCCCAGCAGCGTCGATCCGAACGAACCTGGACTCGATGTCGCGAGTTCCTTCGTAAGGTTCGCGTCAGCGTGATGTTCCACTCTGACCTAGAGGAGAACTGTGATGGCAGTTGACCAACGACTATTGTCACTCGTCGGATTGGCCTGCGTGATCACGGTGCCGAGCTATTTCGAGTACGGCACCTCGGCGCATGCCGCGTCAACGCAAGGCACGTTGGCGGATGGAACATATACTGGTCAGAGTGCTAACGCGTACTACGGCGACATACAGGTGCAGGTTGTTATCCAGAACGGTGCGATCACTGGGTTTAGACTAATGAGTTATCCGTCGCACACCGGGACATCGATCGCTATCAATCGCCAAGCTCTGCCCATATTGGCACAAGAGGTCATTACGGCACAAAGCACTCAGGTCGACATCGTTTCCGGCGCAACGCTATCGAGCGAAGCCTTCCTGAGGTCTGTCGCATCGGCACTTCCGCGGTAGTCCAGGACCGACTGCCAATTGCCGCGACGGCAAGTGGCGGAGCGGGGGCCCCGAGCTCCTGAAGGCAGTGGGTTTTTGGTGCTAGTAATCTTGGCGATGGCCGCACTTTAAAGCTCGGCATCATGATCCACCAAGACGGCCCCACCGCGGCAGCGGATTCTTTGAGTATCAATGGAGCAAGACTTGCGGCGGCCCAGATCAAGCGGCCGGTGGTCCAGATATGCAGCTGATTGTCGAGACCACCAAGTCCGGCGATGACAGCGCAGTAGGTCGGGCGCTCGACGATTTAGCCGTTGCCGGTTCTCCGGTCTTGCTGACTGGCAGTTTCGGCGAAACGCGGCAGAAGCTGGACGGTCTGGAGATGCATAAGATTTTGGGTTTGGACAACGAAGGCTGGGTCACGAACATCAGCCAGGGCAAAGATCTGCTGTGGACGTTGCGAGCGGAGCAGCCCGACGACGATTTCTCCGGTGCTAGACAGTTCCTCGCCACGCTTACTCCATCGATCAAGAACGTCTCCTTGGTCTACCGCGATGATGGAGCGGCGAACGCGGCGACGCTCGAGAACTTCACGCAGGCGTTGCAGTTTGAGGGCATGACCCTAGCCAGTGCCGCGCCGACGCCAGATCGAAGCGAGAAGTTTCTGCCTTCTTGGCCGGCTCAAGCTCGTCCACCCCGATGCGATCTTTGCCGCCGAGACGGGTGCCGATCTGAAGCAGTTCATCCACCAGTTCAAGGCTGCAGGGCCGGGTGACACTCATCGGCAGTGACTATCCTCCCGTCGTCGGACAAGGCACAGCAGCTGGGCTCTTGTCAGGCGGCCGACCGCCGAGGGCAAAGTTCTAAAGACCGGTCTCGGTCTGCAAAACGAACTCCTCGCCAACCACGGGCTCAGGATCCTCTACGGCGGGCGTCGGCGCAGAGCTGGACAACATACTGCTAGATACGAAGACTCATCATGTGGTCGAGCGGCCATCTGGCGTGTCCGGCGTTAGTGGCCGAAATGTCAGCCGATTGGCCCGTTTCGACCTGGGCGGCGCAAACTTCGAGTTGGTCCGCTAGCAGCCGCGCCCTAGCGCCAGACAGTTCCTACGAGGACGTTGTTCCAGTTGCGGCCTCCTGGAGAGCGCCTATGAGCGACTGGCTGAACGCCTCGCTGGTCAGCGTTGCTCCAGATACAATATCGACCTGTCCACTTTGAGCCTGAATCGCCTCCTGCTCCAGAATTGGGAGTGCCTGGCTATTAATGTACCGGGAGGTGTTTCGGTCGGCCGGATACTTCAGCACTCTTACTGAGGCTATTTGCCCGTTCTGCACGATGGCCTGGACCTGTACGGTCCCATAATAGGCCTCGGCGAGGGGGCCCTGATAGGTTCCATCTGCCAACTTGGAAGATGCCGAGGTTTGGGCGACGAGCGCCGCTGCCGCCGAATTTTGGACACTCGCGTGGGATGATGGATCAAGAGCCGCGATCCCAGCAGGGGAACTCGCGGCCGTGGGCAACAACAAACCAACGAGGACGAGAAGCTGCATTTGGAATCCTTTGGTACGCCCCCGGAGAACTACTGTCTCGCTAGACCTTACACCAAGCTGACGACGATCAATAATCAGCCACCATGAGGTTTGTCAGTTCGGCGTCAGGAAAGCCTCCTAGTGCGTGGACATTCGATCCAACCTTAGGAGTTTCAATGCTTCGTCCCACTCTTCTGGCCCTCGCGCTGATCGGCGTCGCTGCGCCCGCGTTCGCCGCTGGCGCGACCTGCAGCATCGCCGATAAATCAAAGTTCCAGCCACAGACCAAGCTTGAAGACATGCTCAAGGCCGACGGCCTCACGGTGCGTCAGATCAAGACTGAGAAAGGCTGCTATGAGGTCTATGCGGTCGACAAGGCCGGCAAGAAGATCAACACCGCCTACAATGCCGAGACACTTGTCAAAGTGGACAACCCCGAGGCTGGCGAGGGCTGAGTCCTGTCGAGCGAAATTGCGGACGCGCCCCGCAAGGTGCGCGTCTGGGACCTGTTCGTCAGGTTCTTCCACTGGAGCCTGGCGGCGAGTTTCGTCGTCGCCTGGCTGACCCGCCACGGCTCTGAGGATATCCACCATCTCGCCGGCTACGCCGCCGCTGGGCTGGTGGTGTTGCGCGTCCTTTGGGGAGTGGTGGGCGCGCACTATGCACGGTTCATGCAGTTTACGCGCTCGCCGCGCACCGTGCTTGGCTATCTACGGGACATCGTTACAGGGAGAGAGGCCCGTTACATCGGCCACAACCCCGCCGGAGGCGCGATGATCCTGGCGCTGCTGGTCACCATGGCAGCGACGGCACTCAGCGGCTGGATGACGACGACCGACCAGTTCTGGGGAGTCGAATGGGTGACGCAGGCGCACGCCCTGATCGCCAATGCCCTGCTCATCCTAGTCATTGTGCACTTGGCCGGTGTAGTCCTCGCGAGCTTCCGCCACCGCGAGAGTCTGGCTCGCGCCATGTTGAGCGGCTGGAAGCGGGCGCCGGAAGAGGGCGACGTCGAGTAAGGGCAGCTAGTCTCCACCCCCATATTGGGCGTCCCCTCGTTCCTTCGCTGTGTTGACCGGAGTTGGCACCACACGGACCGCGCGGAATCGAAGACTGATGCGGCGGCCAGCCGCATCCTCAGGCGTATTCCAAGCAGCTGCAACTTCAATGTGGGCTGCAGCAATGTATGTATCCGCTAACACCTCAGCGTGCTCTTGCGATGCTCCGACCGCGATAACATAGCCCAGCCGATCGCCGTTCTGGCGCGGCGGCACCACCTGGTCGCCTGCACCCTTTAGCGGCACCACGCGCCCGATGGCATCGGGCGTATTGCTAGGGTCGAACAGCGATCTTTCCCGTTTGCGCGACCGAGAGCCAGCGGATGGCTGAATCAAACTGGAACGATGTCAATAAATTCGGCCGCGGGCTTGCCAAAGCATCTTCAGGCCAACGCGAGGATCGCCTCGTAGGCGGCCTCCAGACTACGAAAGCCCGCACCGGCCATCGTGATCGGAGCAGCGTTGTCGGCAATGGCGACCAGCAGTGTCGCAAGCGCTTGCGGAGTTACTTCGCTCCGGAGTTCTCCTGACTTGGCGGCGTCCTCCGCAGCTTTCAAGAAGAGCCCATTCAGCTCCTTGGTGAAGCGCCGCAAATTTGCGCGACCAGCGTCCGTTAGGACGTCCTTATCCTGGCGCAGGCGAGAGATCAGGCTCCAGGGGCCTGCCGGACGGCCTTTTGGATTGAAGTTGCGGTAACGTGCACGGCTGAAATCGAGCATGGAGGCGACCTTCGCTGACAGGGGAGTGCCACGGGGTTCCCATATCTTCGCCAACTGGTCGAGTGTCTCGCTCACGTAGTCGGCAATCACCTCGTCGACCAGCTCGGCCTTGCCGCCGAAGTGATAGTGCAGGTTGGCCCTCGTTGTGCCGGCGGTTTTTGCGATGTCGCCGAAATTCAAGCCGCGATAGCCGTTGCGGATGAGCAGCTCAAGAGCGAGCTTCTTTAGCGTGGCGCGGCTGTCGACCTGTCCATCCATTGGGGATGTGTATCTCAGATTGCGAGGTAATCACAGATTGACCAGTCTCCTGACTTACATGTAAGTCAGCGAGGCAGAAGGTGGGATCGGTGAATGGCACCTGAGGTAATTCGCAAGGGCAATTTCGTCTTCATCAGCGGTATCGTGGCGACGGATAGTTCCGGCCGCATCGCTGCAAAAGAGGTAAAGACCCAGACCCAGATCGTTTTTGACAAGCTCAAGGCCATGCTAACGGGCGTTGGGGCCGGGCTCGAGCACGTGGTCAAGAACAGCATCTACTTCACCTGCATCGCCGAACAGACGGCGATCGATGCGTTCATGGCCGACGTCGACGCGGTGCGCACCGGCTATTTTAGCGCGCCGGGCCCAACGACCACCGAAGTCCGTTGCGGCCTCGACACCGAGGGCGCCCTGCTCATGCTCGATGCCTGGGTGGTGATCGGCGGCAGGCGGGAGGTTATCGCGCCGCCGGGCCACTGGAGCTGGGGCAGGTCGACCCCCTTCGTTCACGGTTGGAAGGTGGATGACATGCTGTTCATCGGCGGCCAGCGCTCACTGGATGCCGACGGTGAGGTGGTGGGTGTCGGTGATATCGAGATCCAGACAGAGGAAGCCTTTCGCAGCCTCGACACCATGCTTCGCGCCGGCGGCGGTGACCGCAACGACCTCATGCGCCAGAACACGTATTTTCGCTTCTTCGGCGAGGGCCGCGAGGTCACCGAATATTGGGAGAAGATGACCAACGTCCGACGCCGCTATATGTCGGTTCCATCGGCAGCTGGTGCGGGCTTGCGCATCCAGGGGATGCCGAACCTCGACGAGCTCATCCAGGTGGAAGGGATCGGAGTTCTGGGGACCGACCGTCGGCGACTACAGCCGGCCAACCACTGGGACTGGAGTATTCCCAACACGCAGTTCACCCAAGGATGGGCCAAGGGTCCGCTGATCTTCATCGGCGGCCAGATTTCCGCCGATAACAAAGCGCAAGCCGTCGGCGCCGACATGGAAACACAAGCCAGAAACGTGTTCCGGTTCATCCGCAATACGCTGGCCGAGGGGGGCTATACCGAAGCGGACGTGCAGAAGCTCTACATCTATTTCCACGCGGAGGGCGACTGGCCTGCGATCGCGCGGATGCGCGCCACGATCGCTCGTGTGCAAGAAGAGTTCTATCCGGGCGAGGGCCCCGCGGTGACGGCCATTCGCGTTGCTGGGTTTGCTTTCGAGAATCTGCTCATCGAGATCGAGGCATTCGGCGTTCGCCCGGCCTGATGTCGAAGTACGATTTCAGTCCGGATGAGTTTGCAAGGCGCCATGGGCTGCTGGCGCAGTCCATGCAAAGGGCCGCTCTGGATTGGCTGATTGTCATTCACCCGGCCTCTATACATTGGCTGACGGGCAGCGAAGCCAAGAGCTACCAGGAATTCCAGTGCGTCCTGTTCAGTGCCGAGCAGGGACTGGCGGCCGCCTTCGTCCGCGCCGGCGAGGTCAACGAGCTAGAATCTGACTCCATCGCGCCGCGTGTCGTCGGCTGGGGCGGCGGTATAGCTGAAGACCCAATTGCCCCGCTGTCCGTCCTCGCAGCGCAACTGGGCCTTCCCGGCGCGAGCATCGGGCTCGAGGTGCCAGGCTACTACCTTCATCCGTACCACCATCAGGCCCTGCTGGATCTGTTCGGTCGTGACCGCGTCACCGACGCCACGGCCCTGATCGGCGACGCCCGGTTGGTAAAGTCGCCCGCCGAGATCGCCTATATTCGTGACGCCGCGGCGCTCGCCGAAAACGGAATGGCGGTGTTCCGCGAGCACTTGAGGGCAGGGCGCACCGAGCTCGAGCTCGCCGGCCACGTCATCGGCGCGCTGCTCATCGCGGGCAGCGGCGTCGCCGCTAGTCCGATCAACCTTGTGTCGGGCCCGCGCTCAGCGTTCAGTCACGGCGCACCAACCACGCGGCGCCTCGAGAAGGGCGATGCTGGCAATATCGAATTCGGCGCGACCTCACATCGCTACACATCGACTATCGGCCGCCAGTTCAGCCTCGGTCCACCGTCGCCGCGTGCGCGCGAACTCTACGATGTCGTGCGTCGCGCCGCCGACGCGATGATCGCGACAGTTGGCGACGGTGTGCGCGCGGTAGATGTCCACGACGCGGCGCGGCGGGTGATCGCTGACGCGGGCCTCGATCGGTATCGCCTTCACTTGTCAGGTTATGGCATTGGCCCCAGCTTCGCGCCCAGTTGGGCCGAACCGCTGTTCCTTCTGGACGGTAGCCGCCACGTGTTGCGCGCCGGCATGGTCCTCACCATCGAACCGCCGATCTTCGTCGGCCCTGAGCATCTCGGCGCGCGCATCATCGACAATGTTCTGGTCACTGAGACCGGTGCGGAGCTGCTTGCCCACGACTTGCGTGACTTGATCGTCGTCGGCTAGTCGGCCGCCCCGAGCGGCGTATAGGCGCCCAGTTCACGCGCGATTTGCGAGCACGCCAGCTGCAGCCGCTCGAGCATCGCGCTGAAGTTCGGTGGATTGCTACGCCGCGTGACCGCCGCGACCGTCACGCACGCTACGGCGCGGCCGTCTGCCAGCACAATGGGGCAGACAACGTCAGTGACGCCGACGATGTCCCGGCTCTCGTGGATGATCGAACCCGCACGGTGCACGCGCGCCAGATCCGCCGCCAGTGCCGTCGGATCGGGGCGCTCGCGCATCAGTGCGAAACACTCCGCAATCATCTGCTTGCGTGTCGGCTCGGGCTGGAACGCCATTAGCACCAGCCCGGAATGCGCGTCGGCCAGCGGTCGCCGGTAACCAAGCTTCAGCGAGAAGTTCATGTCCGCACCCCCGGACGTTGCGGCGATGATCACCGTCTCGCCGCGATGCGCCACCACGAGGTGCGCGGCCTGATGCACCTCTTCGGCGAAGCGCTCGACGATCGGGGCCGCCACGCTGACAAGGTCGCGCGCGCGCGCCGTCTGCATACCGAGGCCGAACAGCTTGTTGGACAGCGTCAGCTCGTCGGAATTCGCCTCGCGCTGTAGGTAGCCGCGCCCCAGTAGCACATGCACCATGCGGAAGATCTCGTTCTTCGAACGGCCAAGCTGCTCAGCGATCTGGCGCGTGCCCAATGGCCGCCCGCTGCTGGCAAGAAGCTCGAGAATGTCGAGCCCTTTCTCCAGTGCCGGAGCGCTGTAGGTGGATCTCTCTTCGCTCGTTTCATCCATGACGCTTGACTCCGTATATGAAGCGCATAGGCTAGCTGCCAGTCGGTCAACGCCACAAATAGCGCAGTCCGACGATCGGAGTAAGGGGATGTACTCCACCAATGAGCTACAACTTCAGATTTAGCGCGCTGGAGCCCTACGCCGGGGAAATCGTCAAGGGCGTGTTTCTGACCCTGCAGCTGTCACTGATCACCATGGTGATCGGGCTGGCCATCGGTCTCTTCGTCGCCCTCGGCAGCACCAGCCCGCTCAGGTCGCTCCGCGTCCCTGTCCGCATCTATGTCGAGGCCATCCGCAACACGCCGCTGCTGGTCCAGCTGTTCATCGTCTTCTTCGGTCTGCCGAGCCTTGGCGTCCGGTTCGACGCGAACATGGCCGCGGTCATCGGTCTGTCGGTCAACGTCGGGGCCTATTGCGGCGAGATCCTGCGCGCCGGCTTCGAGTCCATCCGCCCGAGCCAGATCGAGGCCGGGCGGGCGCTCGGGATGACGGCGGGTCAGACATTCCGCAACGTCGTGTTGTTCCAGGCCGTCAAGGCCATCTACCCAGCACTCACCAGCCAGTTTGTGCTACTGCTCCTCGCCACCAGTGTCGTCTCTTCCATCGGCGCTACCGAGCTCTTTCACCAAGCCGCTTTCATCGACTCGCGTACCTATCGCTCATTCGAAGCCTACACGCTCGTCACGCTCGCTTATCTCGGCATGACGCTTGTGATCCGGGCCATGTTCTCGGCGATCTATTGGCTGGTTTTCGTGCGGAGGCCGCGCGCATGACCCGAGCCTTCTCCGGGGCCGATGTCATCTACCTGATAGAAGCGGCCCGCTGGACGGTGGCCCTCGCACTGGTTGCCATCGTCGGCGGCGGCGTGCTGGGGCTCGTGGTGGCGGTCTTCCGCGTCGCCGCCTTCCGTCCACTCAACTGGCTCGCCAGCGGCTACGTCAACCTGATCCAAGGCACGCCGTTGCTCGGCCAGCTTTTCATCTTCTTTTTTGGGCTGCCGCTGTTCAAGATTCAGGTCGATCCCTGGGTCGCCGCCTCCATGGCGTTGTCGCTCTATTCGGCCGCTTTCCTCGGAGAAATCTGGCGCGGCAGCTTGCAGTCAGTCTCGAGGCGTCAATGGGAGGCCGCCGCCGCGCTCGGGATGCCCTACGGCCAACAACTGCTTTACGTTGTTCTGCCGCAGGCCATCCGTATTTCGGTCGCCCCTACCGTCGGCTTTCTCATGCAGCTGGTGAAGGACACCTCGCTCACCGCCCTCATCGGCTTCATCGAGCTGACGCGGGCGAGCCAGATCATCACCGCCGCCACGTTTGCGCCACTGCCCGTCTACGGGACCGCTGCGGTCATCTACTTCGTCATCTGCTTCAGCCTGGGCCGACTGAGCGCGCGCCTCGAGAGGAGATCGCATGCCGCTCGTTGAGCTCCGTAATGTCCACAAGCGCTTCGGCGCCCTCGAGGTGCTGAAAGGCGTCTCACTGTCGCTCGAAAAGGGCGAGATCATCGCCATCATCGGCCGCTCGGGTTCCGGCAAGTCAACGATGCTGCGCTGCGTCAACGGGCTCGAGAATGTCCAGTCCGGCACCATCATCGTGGACGGAATCGAGGTGACCGCCCCCAACGCCAATCTCAACCTGCTAAGGCAGCGGGCCGGAATGGTGTTCCAAAGCTATAACCTCTTTCCGCATCTAAGCGTCGAGCGCAACGTCACGCTTGCCCTGCGCAAGGTCAAGAAGATGTCCGACGCCGACGCGCGCGAGGTCGCCCGAGCCATGGTTGAGAAGGTTGGACTCGCCGACAAGCTGCATGCCTCTCCTGACGAACTCTCGGGGGGACAGCAGCAGCGCGTTGCCATCGCGCGTTCGCTCGCGATGCAGCCCACGCTGATGCTGCTCGACGAAATCACCTCTGCCCTGGACCCCGAACTTGTCGGCGAGGTGCTGCGAGTGCTTGAGGGCGTCGCCGCCGAGGGTATGACCATGATGCTCGTCACGCACGAGATGAACTTTGCCAAGAACGTCGCCGATCGGGTGATCTTCATGCACGAGGGACAAATCCACGAAGACGGTCCCGCGCGCGAAACCCTGCTCGAGCCCCGTACCGCGGAACTCAGGAACTTCCTGAGCGCGGTGTTGCACTAGCCGATCTCGCCCACCCCAGACCCAACAGGGAGAACTATCATGTTGAAGCATCTCTCCAGGATCGTCTCAGCCGTGCTCCTGGCCGGCGCTCTGTCCACCTTGCCCGCCGTCGCCGCCGATCTACAGCAGATCATTGCGTCGGGTAAGATCCGCATCGGCGTGCCGGTCGACGTGCCGCCGTTCGGGTCGAACGATGCGAACAACCAGCCGGTCGGTCTCGACGTCGACATGGCCAACAATATCGCCAAGGCCCTCGGCGTGCAGGTCGAGCTGCAGCAGATTACGGGGGCCAACCGCGTCCCCTACTTGGTGACCGACAAGCTCGACCTGGTCATTGCGGCGATGGGCGCGACCCCAGAGCGTGCGCTGCAGATTTCTTTCACCTCGCCCTATGCAGCGCTTTCCGTCGGGGTGTTTGGACCCGACAGCATCGCTGTCACAAAGCCGGAGGACCTGACCAATCAGACGATTGCCGTTGCGCGTGGTACAACCCAAGATCTTCTCCTCACTGCCGCGGCTCCCAAGGCGAACATCCAGCGCTTCGACGATGATGCCACCGCAGCTGCGGCATTCACGTCCGGGCAAGCGCAGCTGTTGGCCACCGCGGACGTGGTGGCCAAGGACCTGATGGACAAGAATCCCAAGCTCCAGCTGCAGCCCAAGTTCATCCTGCAGTTCTCGCCCTGCTACATCGGCCTGCAACAGGGCGCGCCGGAGCTGCTGCACTGGCTCAACACCTACATACATGTCGGCATGCTCGACGGCTCGCTGTCCAAGCTGTCGGAAAAGTGGATCGGTACCAAGCTGCCGCCGCTGCCGCCGATCTGACACATCTTCGCAGAGAGCCGATCGATCGGCTCTCTGCGCCCACAACCGCAACTTGCATAGAGAGTGGCTCGCATGTCCACGGCGCGGACGACCATTGATTTCGACCGAAACGGCAAGCAGATCGGGTTCGTTGATATCCCGCACTCGCCCCATGAGGACGCCTGGGGCGCCACGCGCATTCCGCTGGCGGTCATCAAGAATGGCACCGGCCCAACCGCGATCCTGCAAGCCGGCAATCATGGTGACGAGTATGAGGGACCTATTACACTTGGCGAGATGATCCGCGAGCTCGATCCGAGCGAGGTCAGCGGACGCCTCATTTTCCTGCCGGCGATCAACACGCCTGCCGTGTTGGCCGGCCGACGCACTTCCCCCGTCGATGGACTCAACCTCAATCGCACCTTTCCAGGCGATGAAGCGGGTACCATAACGCAGCAAATCTCAGCCTATGTCAGCAACGTGGTCATGCCGCTGGGTGACGCCTACCTTGATCTCCATTCCGGCGGTTCCTCGCTCAACATCCTGCCGAGCGCCATCATCGAGCCCGCATCCGATCCGGAACTGCGCAAAAAGAACATCGCCGCGGTGCTGGCGTTCGATGCTCCGCTGACCGTGGTGATCGACAATTTGGGCGAGCCGCGAACCTCGACAGCCACCGCGGTGCGCAAGGGTTTGATCACGATCGGCACCGAGATGGCCGGCTCCGGGACGGTGTCACTTGATGCGCTCGCCATCTGCCGCAAGGGCGTGCGAAACGTGCTGAGCCATTTGGGCATCCTTGAAGGCACCAGTACGCCGCCGACCAAACCCAACGGGATCCTGCGGATACCCGGACACGACGGCTATGTACTTGCGACCACCGACGGCGTCTTCGAGCCCTTCCATCCGCTCGGCACCATGGTTAGCGCCGGCCAGCCCGCGGGCCGCATCCACAAGCTGGGCGACCCGTCGCGCGAGCCCGAGGCTGTCTTCTATGGCGCCGATGGAATGGTCTACGGTCGGCGCCAGCCGGGTAGGGTTGTCACAGGCAATTGCTGCGTCACAGTGGCGGCGCCCTACGATGGAGACATCGCGTGATCGTTGAGCTCGACGATATTCGCACCGCGGCCGATCGCATTGCTGGCAAGGTTCGTCGCACACCGATGATACTGGCCAGTAACTTCCAGTCCGGGCTCAGTGACAGCTACAGCCTGATGCTGAAGCTCGAGCTGCTGCAGGTTACAGGATCGTTCAAGGCGCGTGGCGCAACCAACCGGCTGCTTGCACTGAATCACGCGGACATTGCGCGCGGCATCGTAACCGCCTCGGGCGGCAACCACGGCATCGCCACTGCTCGCGCCGGCTATATGGCGAAGGTGCCAACGACCGTCTTCCTACCCACCAACGCGTCGCCGGCGAAGATCGAAAAGCTGAGGGCCTGGCAGGCCGACGTGCGCATCATCGGGTCGGCCTGGCACGAGTCCAACATCGCGGCGCTTGAATTCCAGCGCCAGACCGGCGCCGCGTACTTCCATCCTTTCGCCGATCCCGACGTCGTGGCCGGGCAGGGCACGGTCGGGCTGGAAATCCTGGACGATCTCCCCGATGCCACAACTGTGTTGGTCGCTATGGGCGGCGGCGGCCTCATCGCCGGTGTCGCCACCGCGCTCAAAGCGTTGAAGCCGGGCGTGCGGGTCGTCGGCATCGAAGCGGAAGGATCCCCAGTCCTGCTGCGCTCGCTTGAGGTTGGCCGGAACATCCAGCTTGAGAGAGTCACCACTTCGGTTGCCACGATGGCCTGCTCAAAGTCGGACCAGCGCATTTTCGAGACGGTCCGGGATCGGGTCGACGAGATTGTACTCGTGAGCGACAACGAGATGCTGGCGGCAGCCCGATGGATCTGGTTTGAGATGGGTCTCGCTGCTGACCTCAGCGGCGCCGCAGCTCTCGCTTCCCTTCGAGAGGGCCGCTTCCGTCCGCAGCCCGGCGAAGTTGTCTGCGTGATTGTGTGCGGCGCTGGGCCCGAGGCGATAGTCGGCTGAATTGACGCTCCGGACTGGAATGCCGACGTCAAACCGAACATCCGGACGATGGCCGCCGACGATCACCCAGAGGTTCGTCGCAACAGCCTGCCAGAGCGCCATCAAGCTTCACGCTCTGATGTGGCTGCCTGGGATAGAGGCCGGCGTCCTGTGTGCGTCAGCTCCAGTTCAGATTGTCAGGTTCGAGCAGGCCACCTATGCTATCCAGGACACGCCTGCCATGATCGCCGAGCACTAGGGGCGCTTCCTGCCGGAAGACAAGTCGGCCTTGGCGGCGCGCATCCTAAACAGAGCTCGGGACGACTAGAACAGCTCTAAGTTGCACTCCCGCCGGCTAGACCAGCAGCACAAGATCATGCTGGAAACCGATGAGGTTCTCACGTCCATAGCCGCGGGGGTTGCACAGGACCCTCGTGCCACCGATCCGGTAATCGAAGGACTGGTGGGTATGGCCATGGATCCAGTAGCGCGGCTGATTTTTGAGGATGAGGTCATCAAGGTCGCTGACGAAGGCTGGCGTCAACGGATCCTCAGCGTATTGCGGCGAGATCGATCCCGGCGATGGCGCGTGATGGGTGATGACCACCGTCTCTCCCGCGGAAGGCTCAGACAGCACCTTATCGAGCCAGACCCGCGAGCGCAGGTGCCGCTCGCGGGCATGAAGGGGCAGGAACCGATCCATGCCGCCGGCTTCGAGATCGATCTCCCGATGGTCGTTGATATAGTGGCGAGCATAAAACATGTGCTCGCGCCGAAGCGCTTCGTCGCCTTTGGCGTAGAGATCGTAGCTAGTCCACAGGGTGCTACCGACGAAGCGCACGCCGTCCATGATTGCCACGTCATCGTCCAGGAGGGTGATATCGAGGTCAGCCGCACGGCGACGCGCGAGGTCGCGGCTCGTCCGGAACCAACCGCCATAAAACTCGTGGTTGCCTAACACCCAGGCGACCTTCATGTGCGGCCGGATATGCTCGGCCAGCCAAAGGGCCGAGGTCTCGACACCATCGCCCACATCGCCGGCTATGACAGCCAGGTCGGCGTGCGGGATGCCTGGGATAACCTCCGGCAAAGTGTGAAGGGCCCGCTCGAAGGTCGTCAGATGGAGATCGGATAAGACCCAGATCTTCATGGCTCGATGCTCCTGTGCTCGCCAGCCTGCGTCGGCGCTGCAATGTCGGGCTGATCCGAGGAATTGTCGGACTGGTTCGCCGCTGTGAACGATGCGGGAGGTGTCTGAGGCTGCGCCTGCGATGCCGGTGTCGACAATACTCGCGCCATATCTTCGCCGGAGAGGATGCGCTCAGCGATGAGGCGATCTGCCTGCGCCAACGCCAGCGCACGGTCGGTGTCGATGATCGCAACGGCCCGCGTCAGCAATTGACCCAGCCTGGCTTCGACAGCAGCGGCCACACCTGGACGACGCGTGCCGAGTTCCGGCAGGTGGGCAAGTCCCTTGCCCAGCCCTTGCCGCTCGAGCGCACTGCGCAGCATCGAGGTGGCCTGGGCGAGATCGCCCTCGGCGCCGGTGTTGGCGCCGTTGCCGAGGATCATGTCCGCGGCCCGACCCCCGAGCGTTACTGTCACAAGGTCACACAGATGGTCCCACGTCGGAAACAGGCTGGGCAGACGGGTATGGGTCTGGCCACCAGAGCCGGCCTCCGCGATGATCGAAATGCGATCGACGCCGAGGCCAAGGCGGTGCGCGACGACAGCATGCCCGATTTCGTGCACTGCGACGGCCCGCATGTCTTCAGACGAGCGCTCGTCGCGCGGCAGCATCTGCTCGAGAACATCGGAGGCGTGCAGATTGCGTGCGGCTGCGCGCGCTGCCGCGCGGGCTTCCTTGACCCAACCCTCGATCGTGGCCGGCGTCGCTCCGAGGCCAGGCCGAGCGAGCTTGGCGAGTTCGGCATCGGTCAGTTCATCACCGAGATAATAGTGCAGCACGGCGACGACATCGTCCTCGGTCTGGGGCGGGAGAACCGGAACGCGCTGTTGTAGACGGCCGGGACGGATCAGGGCGGCATCGAGGTGCTGATAAAAGTTCGTGGCGCCGATCAGCAGTACGGGCTTACCCGACCGGCGCAGCCGATCGATCTCGGTGAGGACGAGATTGACGACGGGGGTCCACCAGTCGCGGCCACGATTGTCCATCGTTGCCCGGTTGGGGATCGCATCCACCTCATCGATGAAGCCGATGGCCGGTGCCCGCGCCAGCAAATCGTCGATGAACGTCTTCACGTTCTTTGCGACACCGCCCAGAGCACCATCACCGCTAGTGAACCAGCTGCCGACAGTCGTCGGCACGAAGGCCCAGCCAGCAGTATGGGCCAAGCTCTCGGCGATCAACGTCTTGCCGGTGCCCGGCGGTCCCTCCAGCAGGACAAACACCAGCTTGCCATGATTTAGCGCGCCCTGTTTGACTGCAGCCAGATCGCCCAGCAGCTGATCTGACCATTTGCGCATTGATGCGGTGAGCGGCAGTTCGGCAAGAACCGGAACATCCGCCGCAGCAGGCTTGGTCTGACGCGCGACGGCCTCGCGCAGTTTTGTGACGCATTCGCGCGCGGCTAGACCCGGCCGGATGTCGCTGAATATGATCGGCAGGTCGAGAGCAGCCATCTCGGTGGTAATGCCGTGCGCTGCAGCGACGCCCGTGACTTCGCGGATGGTGCGGCGCAGCAAGGCGGGCCTCAGAGCAGGAATCTTGATGGTCGCGTCCGCCGCGGCCAGCACGGCCTCGTCGAGGATTTCCTCAGGATCCTGACAGATATAGATGACGCTGGTTCGCTCCTTGAGGAGCGACAGATACGCTTTGCCTTCACGACGCAGCTGTCCACCCGAACGCGTGCGCTCGGTCGCGATGCACGTCTTCAAGGTCGCATCGATCTGCCCGAGGGCTTCGGCGATCGGCTCGGCCCAGGCGGCGGCCGGAACCGCAATGATGACGACGCGTGCGCCCTGCTCAAGCAGGCGGCGCTGGCGAGGCCCGAGGGCAGCTTCAAGCACGAGACGCGGCAGAACCTCCGAGGTGGTCACGAGCCTCTGAGTGGCCGGCGACTTGGTCTCGCCAGTGGCGGGCCCCGAGCCCTCAAGACCGTCGATGTCGTCGTCAGGGTCGCTGGAATCAGGAAGGTCGATCATGAACAGGTCTCCGGGCGCGCGAGACAGCCACCCGAGGGCCGATCGCGCTGCGGCAGAAAGAGGGGTGAGGAGGCGGACTAGGGTGGTGAGGCTCAGGCCGCGACCGAAGCCGGCATACCGCCGTCATTGGGATCGATCTGTGTCCAGCCACGGCCCTTGGCTCCGGTGACGAACACAGCCGCAGCGCTGGCGCTGCCGAACACCAAGTCCCGGCTGACGACATAACCGCTGCCGTCGGCGGAGCGCTCCAGCAGGCCGGCATGTTCCCAGGCCGCCCGCAGGAAGCTCGGGCCGGCCCCGGCGGTCGCGACCGCCGCACCGCGGACATTGGAGCCACGCAGCAGCAACCAGCGATCCTTAGTCTCGCGGGTCGCGAGCGCCACCATGCCACTGCCGAAGCTCAGCTCGTGCAGCTTGCCGGGGGCCGCGTCATTGGCTAGGCGGAGCGGCCCGACACGGCCCGGCTCGTTACGAGGCCCGGCAAACAGGCTGCGGACCGAGCCGCGCGTAAACAGCAGACCTTGCTGGCGCAGCGTCAGGCACGCCTCGGTCACGAAGAGGTCGAGCTGGCTGTAGCGATGCGCATCGATGACCCCGCCATCGGGCAGCTTGTTGACCGGCCGGCGATCCGCGAGCGACTCCGTCCGCGACCAGAAGATGCGCTCGCAGACCCTTGCATCCTCGCTGCTGAGCCCGCCATTGGCATCGGTAATGGCGAAAATCGTTTCGATGTCGGCGATCGCCTGCTGACCGGTGGCGATCCGCTGGCCGACATCGCCCCCCATGCCGACATAGATCCCGGTTGCGCTCACGAGCCCGTAAATGCCGCAGCGGTGCAGGCCGCCAAGGCGCATGAAATCACGGCGCTGCGTCGCCGGGCCGACAACCACGCGGGCTGAAAACGGCGTCGCCTCGAGGCTCAACAGACCACTCGGGCGGCTTTCCGTGCTCGAGCGCAGTGCGGGCGCCTCGGCATTTCCCGACGGAGTAAGTTTGATCGGAGCTTTCTCGAGGTGATCGTCGGGGCTCCGAGGCGGCTCGCAACGGCGCACAGTGGTGTTGGCATCCATCACTCCGTTGCGGAGCTCTGCGTACAGGATGTGAAGGCGGATCATGATGGCGATCGCGCCGGCGGGATCGGGGTGCGTTGGCAACAATTGGGTCATGATGTCGCCGATCGTGGCGCTGCCGGTCTCATCGACGATGCTCAGGATCGTCACCTGAACGGAGGCCGAGATCAGCGCGTGCTGTACCAGGCCGCCAACCACAGGCGGCAGATCGAGCGGGATAGAAAGGGAATAAGGGTTGTTCGCCGCAGGCGCGGCGCTAGAAGAGAGATCAGCCATGGATGCCTCTGCTCAATCAGGGGGTTCATGGTCAGGTCGACGGCGGGTTTGCAGACCTTCCGTCGACCGCCTTTTGCACAAGGCGGTCCGACCAGCCGGACCGAATCGATTCGACATGCTCAATATCTGCAGTCAGCCGAACTCGGACAAGCGGCGGCTCGATCGCGTGGTTAATGGGGCACTGGCGATTGAAGCGGAAGGAGTGCTCCACTTGGGCTCACGCTGACCCGACACGGCGCCGCGTTGCTACCGTGGCCGCCACCAGTCGGGGCGTCGCCCCGGTGTTGATGAGAAGAATTTGGCTGAACGCTTCGCGATGCCTGAACCGGCCTGCCATCCGCCGAAAGGTGATACGATGACCGGCTTGGTAGCGCCGGCCGACGCAAATGGGTGCCCAATAGTTGCGCGACAATCAGCGCAGATCATAGTGGCTCAGTCGATCGCTCTTTGCATTCCAAAACTCCAAACGGCTCCCGAGGTGGAAAAAGAATACTCTCCGGTCTTAGTCTGCTCGTGCGGAATGCGGTTCTAGACGGCCGGCGGTTGACCGCGCCGATAGGGAAGAGTTGAGCGCATGTTTGGCCCGGTTCGGAAAGTATCGGTATGGGCGAGTACGAGTTAGGGCGAGTTGGTGGTGCTCGCGGGCTGCATAGCGAGGTCCGACCGCAACGAGAAAGGCGAAAAGGATAAGCCGAGACTGTATTGGCAAATTGCCGCTGGAGTCAGCCCTTGAAGAAGTTGGGGGGTACACCTTGAGAAAGGCCGCTTACCGCCAGGAGCCCTCCCTCCGCAGGATTGTCGCCGATGTCTTCTGGAGACATCCCAAACATGGCTGAGGTGATGAACAATGTCGTGAGGTCGGCCCCCCCAAAGACGCAGCTTGTCGGAGAGCGGCAAGGAAGCTCCAAGAAGGTGACTTTCTGCTCTTCGACCCGGGCAATCGCGGCGCCACCACCCACTCTCGCGTTGTAGATGACACCTCGAGCGTCGCGGGTCGACCCGTCGGGTACCCCGCGCCCGATCATCGGACGGAGTGTACGACGACGGGTCAGAGCCGTTGTTGAATGGTCGTAGACGTAGAACTCGTTTCGCGTTGTGTCGGCGGTGATGAAGTGACCGTCGTCGGTCCAGATCATGGTGTTGGTGATGCCGAAGCGGTCCTCAGTAAGGGAAGTGACTTGGCCATCGGCGGCGATGCGATAGAGCCGGCCGGTGGTGCCGGCCATTTGTTGCGGTGCACCGTCCGGACCGATGTTCTCCGCCATCGTGCCGACCCAGAACGATCCATCGGGAGCGACCATACCTTCGTTGAGCCGGTTACCAACCTCGTTCGGCTCGGGGAAAGCGAGAGTCTCGAACGGACCGTCCGGCGTCCAGAGCACCACCCGTTGCCGAAGGCCGACGATGAAGCCACCATCAGCGCGAAGGCCGATCGACGTCGGATATTCAGGCGTTGCCCACAGGTCATGGCGGCCTGAGGCCGGCTCGAGCCGGTGAATTCGGCTACCGATGATGTCGACCCAGTAAAGCGCTGCCTCGGCGGCGACCCATAGCGGGCTCTCCCCCACTACATCGTGGCAAGCTAGGATCAGCTCGGCGGTCATGTGGACAGTTCTACGTCGACCGGACCTGACTTGATCAGATCGGTCAGGCGTCTATGCCAGGTGATGTCGCGCCACATGCCACGGTATTGGGGGCCACAGAAGTTGGACGTGCAGACTGCGGTCCAGCGACCTGTGGCCGAGGCCTGCTCGACGCCGGCGGCGCAGACATTCATCATCCAATCCCAGTCGGCCATCGGCCAATCGCGATACATCACGGACGCCCAGGCCTCTGTGGTGATCAGCGGCTTGCCCGAGTGGCGCGACCAGTTGGCCGCCTTGCCGATCCATTCGCTAAGTGAGGCGTCAAGGCTGGCCTTGTGCTCGAGATAGTAGGGCTTGGCCTTGCGTACCAAGGTCTGAAAGTCTCGCAGTTTGAAGGAATAGCCGATATCGGCATAAAAACTCGTCATCGCCGGGTTGGTGATCCAAATGTGTGGCTCGAGGAAGTCGAGCATCGACACGTCCTGCTTCTCCCACAGGTTGAACTGATCCGACTGAGAGAAGGTGTAGTCGAGTTGCGGGTAGTGCTGGCGCAGGATCGCAATACTCTCCCTCATCCAGGCAATGATGCGCTCAGACGTTAGAAGGTTGGGTGCGGTGGCGTCCGTAGCGTAGAGGTAAGGAGCCCACTTGACGTTGGGAAATTCGTTGCAGAGATCGACGTAGAGCAGGGCATCGAGCAATCCGGCATCCTCGATCACCTTGAGCGTTGAGAGCCAGACGCGCGCCTGATCCTCAGCGGTCTTGATCAGCATGCGGACATTGTCGTTGTCGCGCTTATACCAAGTTGAAAGCCCTACGGCGACGCCTCGCTCCTTGCACTTGCCGATGAACTCGACCAGAGCCTCGCCAACGTGGGTAACATCGACTTCGCCCGGCGCCCCCCAGTCCCCATCCTGTCCATCTGAGTGGATGGTCCAGACGCGGTTGGGATCGACGGCGATCAGGTGCGGAAAGGCGTCAATGCGAACAGCGTTGTAGCCCCGTGCAACCAGTTCATCGAGGGCCTGGTCCCAGTTCTCGTAACCGGCGCCCGGCCAGCGGCGTTCAATCCACGAGAACTCCCACATGGTGATGGCGTAAGGACGATTGGTTCGTACGGATGGCATGTCAACTTCTCAGGTCAGCGTCGATGGTGGAGGATTTGATGAGGTCGGTTAGCCGGCGATGCCAGGCAACATCGCGCCACATGCCGACGAATTGCGGCCCGCAGAAGTTCGAGGTGCCCATTCCGACCCAGCGGCCAGTCCTCGCAGCATGGGTTGCGCCCAACTCACATAGGTCTTTGATCCAACCCCAGTCGAGCAGGGGCCAGTCCTTGTAATCAACCACAGACCAGCATTCGGTGGTGACCAGCGGCTTGTGGCTCGCACAGGACCATGCGGCAATATTGTCGACCTCGCCGAGGAGCGCGCCGTCGTATTTCTGCTTGTTGTCCAGATAGGTCTGATAGCCCCGCTTGACGATGTTGTCGAAGCCCTCGGGAGAGAACTTTTCGAAGTGGTATCCGACCACCTCGTTCCAATCGCTCGTCGAGGGGTGCGACATCCAGATGTGCGGCTCAAGGATGTCGAGCATGGAGACGTCTTGGCTCGCCCAGTCGCGATACTGCGTGCAAAACGAGAACGTATAGTTGAGATCCGGGTAGCTCTGTTTGGCGATCGCGATGCTCTCGCGCATCAACGCCACGATGTCGGGATCGCGCCGCAATTTCTCCTCGCCCTCGATTCCCCCATATAAAAATGGAGTCCAGAATGGGATCGGAAACTCGTTTGAAAAATCGACGTAGAGAATGGCGTCGAGTAGTCCTGCGCTGTCGATATGCTGGAGCGTGTTGACCCAAACCTTCGCCAGGTCGGCCGCCGATTTTATCTTCAGCCGCGTATCTTCAGGGTCCTGCCGCCACCAAGTGGAGAGGCCGACGCCAATGCCGCGGGCGTGGCACTTCCCGATGAACTCGGTAAGGGCCGGAATGACCTGAACCCGGGTCAGCGATTGCGCTCCCCAGCTCGTCTGGTTCCAGGTTGGCAGAATGTCCCACTCGCGCGTGGGGCCGAATGACACCAGATGCGGGAAGGCGTCGATGCGGACCGCGTTGTAGCCGCGCTCGACGAGCTCATCGAGCACTTGGTCCCAGTTTTCGTAACCGGCCCCGGGCCAGCGCCGTTCCAGCCAGGAAAAGTCCCACATCGTAATCGCGTAGGGCCTGAGGTAGCGGGGTTTCATCGATGGCGATCCTCCGGGGCCGGCGCTTGTTCTTTTGACCTGTCAGCCTGGCCGCTCACAATCCATAGACCGCATGAACCGACATTGACAATAGGTTTGCAGCGTGCTTTCTGCGAAACGATGAATACCTAGCAGATAGGTCGGCCTTGAGCAGTGATCTCTACCTTCGACCGGTTGATGCCTCTGATGAGGAAGAGGCCCCCACCTCCCTCGTCCAAAAAGTCATCCACGGGATGCGCCAGATGATCCGCTCCGAGGGGATGAAGGTTGGCGATGCCTTGCCCAGTGAATCAGCTATCGCGGAGCAGCTGGGGGTGTCCCGGGCCGTGGCACGGGAGGCTTACCGCTCGATGGCGGCTCTGGGTCTCATCAGTGTGGGCAATGGCAGGCGCCCCCGCGTGTCCGCGGTGGACGACCAGGTTCTGGCCCTCGTCATCGATCACGGCGTGCAAACCGACCAGGTGTCGGTGCAGCAGATACTGGACGTGCGCCGTACGATCGAGATGCGAACGGTCGGGCTCGCAGCGCTGCGGCGTACCGAAAAGGAGGCGCGCGAGATCAAGGCGCTGGCGGCAGCGATGCGCGCCGATTTCCACCACACGGAAAAGGTCATGGAACACGACATCGCCTTCCATGAAGCGATCGCCGGGGCGTCACGCAACCCAATGTTCGCGCTGATCGTGGGCTCATTCCACGTGGTCACTCGTCAAACTTGGCGCGTCGGTTGGTTGGCGCGCGAAAGCGACGAAGATCGCTACGACAACGTCGCCTGTCATGAGGCGATCGCCGCGCATATCGAGGCCGGCAACCGCGCTGCCGCAGAACAGCAGATGGCGGCGCACTTCGACAACACGGTGAAGGTGCTGCTTGCAAGCGGCATCAACTAAGGCCCGAGGGGAGGGGCGCTGGTGAAAGTCCAGAAGATCGAAACGGTCCGCATCGCCGAGCATGCCAACATTTGTTGGGTGCGTGTGCACACCGACGCCGGGATGGCAGGCCTGGGTGAAACGTTTTTTGGCGCTCAAGCGGTCGAGGCCTACATCCACGAGACCGTCGCTCCGCTCTTGCTTGGTCGCGATCCGCTGCAGATCGACGGAATCGCGCGCGCGTTGACGGGCTATCTGGGGTTTGCGTCCACCGGTGTCGAGATGCGCGGCAACTCGGCGATCGATATTGCGCTGTGGGACCTGTTCGGCAAAGTGAGCGGTCAGCCCCTCGCTCAGCTGCTCGGCGGTTTCACCCGAGCGTCCATCCGCACCTACAACACCTGCGCTGGCAGCGCCTACATGCAGGAAGGCGGTCAGACCGTTTCGAACTACGGCTTGGACAAAAAGCGGACCGCGTACGCCGACCTCGACGCGTTCCTGCACCACGCTGACGACCTCGCCGAAGAGTTGCTCGCGAGCGGGATCACCGCCATGAAGATCTGGCCGTTCGACGTAGCGGCGGAAAAGTCAGGCGGCCAATACATCAGTGCGGCTGATATGAAGGCTGCGCTCGAGCCGTTCGAGAAGATCCGCAAACGCGTCGGCGACCGCATGGACATCATGGTCGAACTGCACTCGAAGTGGGAGCTGCTTCCAGCCATCGAGATTGCGCGCGAACTCGCTCAGTTCAAGACGTTCTGGCACGAGGACCCCATCCGCATGGACGCCTTGGGCGATCTGAAGCGGTATGCCGAAGCCTCACGTGCGCCGCTCTGTGCGTCAGAAACCCTCGCGACACGCTGGCGCTTCCGCGACCTGCTCGAAACGGGCGCGGCCGGCATTGTGATGCTCGATCTGTCCTGGTGCGGGGGAATTTCGGAGGCACGCAAGATCGCCTCGATGACCGAAGCGTGGCATCTGCCCGTCGCGCCGCACGATTGCACCGGCCCCGTGGTGCTCACTGCATCCACGCACTTGTCGCTCAATGCGCCGAATGCGCTCGTGCAGGAGAGTGTACGGGCATTCTACAACACTTGGTATCCGGAGGTCGTCACGGCTATCCCGCAAGTCAAGGGCGGGATGATCTCCGTTCCTCCGGGGCCGGGCCTCGGGCTCGATCTTCATCCAGAGCTCGATAAGCGCTTCACCACAAAGAGGAAGGTGTCTGAAGCAATCAAGTAAGACCTCAACCAGAAAGGGAGGATCTAATGTACGGACTCAAGAAGACGGTGCTTGGAGTGGCGGCGGCAATGCTGCTCATGGGAGGGTCTGCGATCGCGCAGGACAAGCCTCTCAAGATTATCTACGTCACCCACTCCGACGCCGGCAACGCCTTCTGGCTCTCGGTAAAGAAGGGCATGGATGACGCTTGTGCCCTGATCAAGGCCGACTGCCAGATGTTGTTCGTATCCAAGGCGGGAGACATCCAAGGCCAGGTGGCCAATATTCAGTCGGCGGCGGCGCAGTCCCCTGACCTGATCATCACCTCGATCCCCGACAACAAGGCGTTCGACTCGGTCATCAAGGATACGGTCGATTCCGGCATTCCGGTCATTGCCTCGAACGTCGACGACACCGAGGGCGCCAAGGGTAATGCACGCTTGGCCTTCGTAGGTCAGGACTTCCTGTTGGCCGGCGAGGCGCTCGGGCAGGCGGTGGCAGCCAAGTTCCCGGCATCGGGCGACATCCAGGTGCTGGTTGGCGTGAATGCTCCGGATCAGAACTGGTCGCGTCGTCGCGCGGATGGCGTCGAGGCTGCATTCAAAGACTGGCAGTCGGCTCACCCGGACCGCAAGATTACCTGGTCTGAAATCGACGCCGGCCTCGACTACGGCACGACGGGAGATCGCTTTGGCAATTTCCTGACCGGAGCACCAAATCTTACCGCCTACGTCGACACCGGCTTCTGGGATGTCGGCGTGACTTCAGTGCTCAAAGATCGCGGCATCGAGCCCGGCAAGATCATTGTCGGAGGCTTCGATCTCGTGCCGGACGTGCTGGCACAGATGAAGGCTGGGTACATCCAGTTCCATATCGACCAGCAGCCGTACCTGCAGGGCTACGTTCCGGCGATGGAAGCGCCGCTGATCAAGAACTACAAGCTCGCGGCCTTCGACGTTAACACCGGTAGCGCCGTCGTCACGCCGGATCAGGTCGATGCAATCGAACAGCTCTCCAAGAATGGCTATCGCTGATCGCAGAGCGGTTGACGTGTCGGGGGCGCCTAAAGGCGCTCCCGCTCCCGAGGCCGTCAGCCCACGTCGCAGAACCAGCCCCGCAAAGCGTCTGCTGAAGATCTACATGGAGCGGCCCGAGCTCGTCGCGCTCGTTGTCCTCATTGTTTTGGTGGCCTACTTCACCATAGCGTCGGGAGGTCTGTTCCTTAGCCCCGCAAATCTGCGCGGCATTCTGAGTCTGTTTCCGGAGCTGGCCATCATGGCTCTCGGGTTTGGGCTCCTGATGACGGCCGGGGAGTTCGACCTCTCCATCGGCTCGACGTTCGGTCTGACGCCGATGGTCGTCTGTGTCCTGTGCGACACGGGTCTGAATTTCTGGCCCGCATTCGTGGTCGGACTTCTATGCTGTGTGCTGATCGGCATCATCAACGGCGTCATCACACTGCGGTTCGGCATCCCGAGCTTCATCGCCACATTGGGCATGCTCTTCATGCTGAGGAGCCTTTGCGTTGTCATCTACTCCCACGGTGCTGCGCCATCTTTGCCGGACGACGCCCCCGTATGGGCCTTTTCTCAGGCGATCGGCTTCATCCGTGTATCGGTGATCTGGCTCGCCGTGCTCGCGCTCATTGTCTACGTGCTGCTCGAGAAGACCAATTTCGGCAACTGGGTCAAGGCAACCGGTGGTGCCTTGGAATCCGCCAAATCCATGGGGATACCAACCAATGCGGTGAAGGTCGCGTGCTTCATCATATGCTCGCTATTCGCCGGCATCGCCGGTGTCATCCAGGTGGTTCGTATTGCCTCTCCCTTGCCGTCTCTGGGTGATGGAATGGAGTTACAGGCAATCGCTGCGGCCGTGATTGGCGGCATCGCCCTTTCGGGCGGCGTTGGCAATGTTCTGGGCGCCATCGTTGGCATGGCCATTATTCGAGTGATCGACTCGGGCATGATCATGAGCCGGGTCGATGCGAACTGGTTCCAATTCGCAATCGGGCTGCTGACGGTTCTTGCCGTGATCGCCAATATGTGGCTGGGCCGGCGCGCCCGAGGTATGAAAGTGGAGACCGATCAATGACGCCGCTCATCGAGTGCTCGGGGTTGGAGAAGTGGTACTCCGGTGTGCACGCTCTCAAGAAGGTCGACTTCACGGTTCAGCAGGGCGAGGCGGTCGGGCTGGTCGGAGACAACGGAGCAGGCAAGTCCACCCTCATCAAGATACTTTCAGGCGTGCACGACGCTGATGCCGGCACGATCCGCGTCGAGGGCAAACAGGTCAGGATTCGGAACCCGCGGCAGGCAATGGAACTCGGCATCGAGACCATCTACCAGTACAATTCGATGGTCCCGACGATGAGCATCGCTCGCAACGTCTTCATTGGCCGCGAGCCACTCAAATGGGGGGCGCTCGGCATTGGTTGGATGGACAAAAAGAAGATGCAGCGCGAGAGCGTGCGAGCCATCGCCGACGTCGATCTCCATCTGCGTTCGCCGGATGCTCTTGTGGGGGAACTGTCGGGCGGCCAGCGTCAGGGTGTCGCGATCGCCCGGGCGATGCACTTCAAATCAAAGGTGCTCATTCTGGATGAGCCGACCAATCATCTATCGGTGAAGGAAACGGACAAGGTGATTGGGTTCGTGCGCGACTTGAAGCACCAGAATGTCTCCGGCATCTTCATCTCACACAACATCCATCACGTCTTCGAATGCTGCGACCGTATCGTTGCAATGGCTCGCGGCGAGATCGTCTTCGACAAACCTGCGGCCGAAACCTCGGTCGATGAAGTCCATGGTCTGCTCTGAAGATGGCTGAATTTTCTGGAAAGAACGTTCTGATCACGGGCGCCCTGGGAACGCTGGGGACTGCTCAGACGCAGGCTTTCGCAGAGCTCGAGGCAAATCTTATCTTACTCGATCTACCGTCCGATCCGAGGGTTGATGCAAGGCTCGCAGCGATCCACGACTCTCAAGGCTCCCCAGGGGCCAGATATGTTGGATTGGATCTGGGTGACCTGCACCAAGCGGAGGCCACAATACGCCGTCTCTCCGACGAGGTCGGTGGCATCGACGTCCTTGTTTCGAACGCTGCCCTGATCATCAACAAGCCCTTTGAGCAGTTTTCGATCGAAGAATACGAAGCGCAGTTGCGGGTGAATTCCGCCGCGACGTTTGCGCTCGTCCGCGCCATTGCCCCGGCCATGAAGCAGAAGCGTGATGGAAAGATCATCAACTTCTGTTCGGTCACCCTGAACGGGCGATGGGACGGCTACGTCCCCTACGTGGCAAGCAAGGGAGCCATGTATGGGCTCACGAAGTCCCTGGCTCGCGAGCTTGGTCCGTTCAATGTCAGGGTCAACGCCGTCTCTCCGGGCGCGGTCCTGTCGGACGCCGAGAACCGGGTCTTCGCGGACAGGCTCGAGCAGTACAACAGCTGGATACTTGAAAACCAAAGCTTGAAGCAGCGCATCCAGGCTTCGGATGTCGCCGACCTCGTCGTGTTCCTCGCATCCAATCGATCACGCATGATCACCGGCCAGAACATTCAAGTGGATGGTGGTTGGTAGGTCTGAGGTCCCCTGCAGAAGCTACGAAAGACAACGTCCAAACCAAAGGCGCTCCGTTGTGCCGCGACCACCCAAACGGGTCATGCACGTGTCATCGGCTTCAATTATGATGCGACCAGCCTCGACCACATCCGCATTCGCTACAGCATTCAGTACGACGGGGTGGAGATCGAACAGCTCTCGCCCGGCAGCGGTGGCAGGTTGCCAATGCTGTCGTTGAAGGCCTGTGCGAGCTTGCGCATCGCCTCCTGCGTCGAGGTCATCGAGTAGAGGTTGCACACGTCACGTCCTCCTTCCCACTTCATAGACGTGAAGCACGTTGCCCGAGTCGTCCCATGTCTGGATACAGACGGGATTCAGGGGCACCTGTGGACGAGACACAAACAGTGGTTCGCCAACTCCTCCCACCAGCGGAAACACGGTGAGCTGAAGCTCATCAACCAAGTCATGCGCCAAGAGGTTCTGCCAGAGCAGGTGGCTCATGAGGACAAGAATATCCCGTCCCTGTTGCCGCTTCAGTTCCCCGGATCCTGTCGTGGGCCCTATGACGAGGGATGACTTCGGTGTTGGTCCAGGGCGAGAGTTCGGCGGGCTCAGCTTGTCCGAGATCACGAGCTTTGGGGTTTGGGCGATGAGGGTCGAGAACTCACGCCGGATCGCCGTCGAATTCGGATCGTCTGGTACCCCCGGCCAGTAGCTCTTATTGCCCAGAAACGATCGGCGGCTGAGCAACGGGTAGTCGGCGTTGGCCAATAGGTCGGCGTTGAAGTAATCCTAGCTCTGATCGCCGTGGTAGTCCGGATGGAGGTGTTCGAACGGCGGACCCATCTCGTGATCAGGCCCATCAAACAGCCCGTCGATGGTCACGAAGTTGCTGACAATCAGTCGTCGCATAGTGATCCCCGTTGCTCGGGCTCTTAGTCTAGATCAGGGATGGCGCCATGCTGGAAGAGCACTTCGCTCGGACCATAGTCGCCCTCGGCGGGGTTAGCCTCCCGAGACCAGGCGATGACGCCAGCGTGGTGATATGACAGCTCTCGGGCTTTCGTCACCGCTCGCCGCTCGTCGGGCATCTCACGCACCTCGAACGCCGGATACAGCTCGCCACCCTCGCCTCGGTCAAAGGCCCAAAGCACAATCAGCTTCGGCTTGAGCTTCGGTTGGGGGATTAATCTTCAACGCCGTTTGACACTCACAGAAATCGATCCCGACGACGAAAACCGTCGCCCGGGGCCTCTGCGACCTCGGCATGGGCTGCGCCGAATTCGGGACCGTCATCGGCTACAGCAGCGGCAAGGGCGGGGGCGGACGGCGACGAGGCCGCTAGCGAAGTGCAGAAAAAACGTGGCCCATTCTGCCCGGCTCGGGTTCATCATCCCGTCGAATCGGACTCACGAGGTCACTTTTTTACAAGCGAGCCTCGGTCTGTCGCCCTAAGCGTGCGCGATGACTCCGCAGACGTCAGGAGAGTGCACGTGCAGTTCATAGTAGCAGTGATCTTATTTGTGGTGGTCTCCGGGATCGTTGACGCGCGCTTGCCGTGGCCACGGTCAGGGAAAGGGACAAACCAGTGATTGCCGGCCATTTCGGGTTCGCTGCCGGTGTCAAGAGCCGCGAGACGGCGACCCCTCTTTGGGCGCTCATGCTTGCAACAATCTGGCTCGATGTGGTGTTCGTGCCGCTCTTCATCATGAAGATTGAGACGGTAGTGCCCATCCAGGGTTACCACCAGACATACGGCGGAGCATTCATCTATGCTGCTTATACCCATTCGCTTGTCGGGGCCGCATTGCTTTCCGTTGTTGCGGGATGCGCTGGCAAGCTCGCGTGGGGTTTAAGGTCCGCGGCACTCGCGGAACTGGCACTAGTCCTCACAGGAGGCGGGCTTTACTGGCGGGCCGCCTCGTCGGTCGCGCGGCAGGCCGGTCACCATCAGCGGCTGGCGCGCCTTTCGGGCTTCCTCGTGATACTATTTGGTATCGCGGTGCTCGGCCTGGACTTCTCCGGCGTATTAGGATGACGCTCTAACTCCGCAGCCATTGCCCGGTCGCAAAATCGTGCATCTGCTCCAGATCCTCGCCTACGTCATCACGCTCGCCGAGTTCGGGGCGTCCTCGTTCTTCACGCTGACCGGGAGCCAGGCCCACCTGCGCCGTCTGCAGGAGGTTCATTTTCCACTTGGAGTTGCCCGCATCCTCGCGATGATCGAAGTCATCGCGGTCGTAGGTCTTGTTGCCGGGATATGGATTCCTCCACTTCGTGTGGCCGGCGGCCTTACACTCGCACTCTGCTTCCTGCCGTTCCTTCTCCGCTCGGCGCAGGTGAACCGTCCCATCACGGACTCGCTCGCACTGGCGCTTTTCATGCTGTGTTCGATCACCGCGGCGACGGTGTAAAGCTGCAACAGACCACACTCGACCCCGCCATTCAGGCAACTGCCGTCGCATCTGTCTGACATCAATCAGCAAGGCGTTGAGAACATGCTTCTAGCCTTGCGGCGAGCCTGAGGCACGCCGGACGCTGCAGCATCCGGGGCCAAACTGAACCGGTCAATTTCTTACAAGCGCGCCTCCCTCGCGGCTCTTAGGGTGCAGCAAGTCGAACCTGGGGAAAACCGATGTCGTATCTCATCACCGGCGCTTCTGGCGCGAGCGGCCGCAACATCGTGAGCCAGTTGCTCGCTGCCGGAGCGAGCGTCAGGGTTATCAGCCGGAAGCCGGAACGGGCAGAGTACCCCGCGGGCGTCGAGGTTGCCGGGGGCGACTTTGCCAAAGGCGATTTCGCGGACCACCTTTTCAAGGGCGTCACAAAAGTCTTCGTGTTTCCGGCAGAGGGCGGAGTTGATGCTTTCGCTGCCAAGGCTTCGAGCGCAAAGATACAGCAGTTCGTCGTCCTCTCATCGCTCGCGGTGTCGGAGGAACACACTCGAGATATCGCGTCGGCAAGCAACCTGCACCACGCCCGGATCGAAAAGGCCATCAAGGCGACGGGTATTCCGACGACCATTCTGAGACCTGGAACGTTCGCCAATAATCTCCTCGCATGGGCCCCTGCGATTCGAGCGGCCGGAGCGGTCTTCGGGCCTTATCCCACGTCGGCGCAGGCCCCCATTCACGAAGCCGATGTCGCGGCGGTCGCGGTTGCGACCCTTCTTGCGGACGGACAGGTGGATCACGTCTACGCCCTTACCGGACCGCAGGCCCTATCGCGCGTGGAGCAGTTGAATGCCATCGGCGAAGCTCTTGGACGACCCCTCCAGTTCCGCGAAACGACACCCGAGCAGTTCCGAGAGTCGATGAAGCAATACATGCCTGACGGCATCATCAAGATGCTGCTGGACTATTGGTCCGACACGGTGACGAAACCGGATGTCGTGCGGCCGACCGTGCAGGAGGTAACCGGCAAGCGCGGCCGTACGTTGTCGGAGTGGGCCAGGGACCACGTCTCCGACTTCAGGTGAGTGGCAAACCTGCCACGCTCTTTCAGACTGTTGTTTCACTGGCGATGGGCGGGTTCATGGACCATCCCTCGCAAGCGACTTGAACGCGATTGCCGGCGCGCGAGCGGATGCTACGTCGGCCAAGTGGAGAGAAACATGAGCCATCTAAATCGCCGCGAGTTCGCCCTGTTAGCGGGCGCCGCAGTCGTGTCCGCGTCGATCCCCGCCGTGAGCCAGGGCGCGGTCGGCGACGATCGCATCGTACCGTTCAAGATTTCGATTCCCGACGACGCTCTGCATGATCTGAATCAGCGCCTGAACACGGCACGCTGGCCCGGATACCTCGCAACGGACTGGAGCCGAGGTCAGCCGACTCCATTCGTCCGTAATCTGGCGACCCGATGGGCGCATCAATTCGACTGGCGCAAGCACGAAGCGCAGTTGAACGGATATCCGCAGTTCACGACCACCATCGATGGTCAGCTCGTTCATTTCCTGCATGTGAGGTCGCCTGAGGCCGACGCGCTCCCGCTCATCATGAGCCACGGCTGGCCAAGCTCGGTCGCCGAGTTCCTCGATGTCATCGGCCCGCTCACCGATCCGCGGTCTCACGGGCTTGACCCAAGGCTCGCGTTCGACCTGGTCATTCCGTCATTGCCCGGTTTCGGCTTTTCTTCGCCCTTGTCCTCGGCGGGATGGGACGTCGCCCGGACAGCCAGAGCCTGGGACACGTTGATGAAGCGTCTGGGCTACAATCGCTATGGCGCTCAAGGCGGGGACATGGGAGCGCTAGTGACGCGCGAGCTAGGCATCCTTGGGCCTGGTCGGTATCCACCTCCAGCAGGTTTTCGCCTTTCCAACCGGCGCGCCCGGCGAAATGGACAAGCTGTCGCCGTTCGAAAAGCAGGGAATGGCAGTGCTGGCCTCTTTCCAGAAGCTGGGCGTCTATTCCCAGGTCCAGTCCATTCGTCCGGCGACACTCGCCTACGGGCTCGTCGACTCCCCGGCAGGTCTGGTCGGCTGGAATGCCGAGTTGTTTTTCGGCTTCAACGGCGAAGGCGCCAAATTCGCAGATCGTGAGCGGTACCTTACCCACACCTCGATCTACTGGTTTACCGGCACGTCGGGCAGCGCCGCGAACATGTACTACGAGAATGCCCAGACCAATGCTGGTTACCGTGAGACGCCACGCAACGACACGCCGACGGCAGTCGCTGTGCTCCCCTACGATTTTCGGTCGATACGGAGTTTTGCAGAACGCGGCAACAACATCGTGCGTTGGACCGAGATGCCGCGGGGCGGACACTTCGCTGCGTCAGACGCGCCCGACCTGCTAGTACAGGATATCCGGGATTTCTTCGGCAGCGTTGCGTGAGGTCGATGCGGCGGGCTCACAAGGGGAACGCCACAAGTCGTGTCCAGGTGTCATGCTTTTGCGATCAAGAGCAGCGCTCGATGTGACCCTCCGATCGATGGGAGCACAGGCGTTTTGCCCCTCTCTTCGATCATAGGGCATCCGAATATTGCGCGGGTCGGCGGCAGTCTGGCTAAACAGAAGGGACGACCACGATGACCACTCGTCAGGTAGTGGCCATCAGCCGGACAAGCCGTGAGTGGTCTGGGCTTTCGGCGCGGATCTTCCCCAACGGCGTCAGGTAGTCCGACGGACTCTCGGCGGCAAACTCCCGGAAATCCTTATAGAAATGGGATTGATCGAAATAATGCCCATCGTGGGCAACTGACGTCAGGTCTATCCGTCCTGCGGCATTCATCCTTTCCAGCGCGGCGACGAACCGGTAAAGGCGCGTGAGCTCCTTGGGCGTGGTGCCGACCACGCGCCGGAACAAGCTGATTAGGTGCCGGTGGCTGACCCCCACCTCCTCGCAGAGTGTCTGAACCGTCAGCGTCCCGTCGTTTCGGGCCATTCGCTTCAAGGCATACTGGATGAGATTTAGACCCGGTCGTGGTCCGCGAAGATGGCCCGAGAGGATCTCCTCCACCACCGCCAGGCGTATCTGTGGTGTAGCCGCTCCCCACAAGCGGTCTCGGATTTCCGCCACCAACGCAGGTCCCCAAATTGCTTCCAGCGGCACGACCTGATCACGAAACTCGGAAAGCGGCACTCCAAGCACCGCGTAGGCGCCCCCAGGCTTAAAGCTCACGCCAACAAAATGAGCGTCCCCCGGCCACTCGACCACATGATGCCGACTCCAAATTCCTACACACCAGCTGCTTTCGTAACTTGCCCGTTCCGACGCGCCGTCAAAAGCACCGACCGGACCACCAAGGTTGATCTTAAGGTCGAATGTTGGCGATGGAAAAACCTTCTCGCTGCGATAAGGCATCGTCCCCTGCACGTAGTACAGATCCTCGACGTATGCCCTCAGCGGAAAGGGAAGTCGTTTTTCTACCAGAAAGGTGATTGCCATCTCATGCCCGATAAGACCAAGTCGGGCTGGCTCATACCTGCCCAAAATCGCGCGGTAGCCAAGACCGGGCGCCGAAAACGCCCCGCCTCAGCGAATTGGTTGACGGCCTTCGCCGCGCAGCCAATTTGCCATCCAGTCGAGACTACTAGTGCGGCGACTGAGGCGCAATCAATTGAGCGACGACGACGGTCATCACGAAGGGCGCCGCCCTTCACTGCCGAACATTCCTAAACCGTCCTGAAGCCAGGCAGCAGCGGCGGGACTATTTTGTTGCCATGCGCCCAACAATGAAACGTCCTGCCCTTGTTAGAATGCCGTCGGTTGTACGCACGGCGCCGAACCGCTCACCCTAATGTTGAGTTCGCGCGAGGACTACGCATCGCCACGCTCCCCAACATCACGATCGCGGAGGCCTCGTAAAGCTTGCCCGGCCGGAGTAGGACGTCTCTGAGGCCATCCTGCACTCGTTTCGAGCCCAACGCCTGCTGGCTCATCATCTGGTGCGCGTCCATCAACCACGCGCTTCACCTCGAAGTCGTCGTAGTATCCAAGCCCGTCGAGCTTGGCGCGAAGGTCGAAGATAATGTTGGGGTCGGTGACGTTCTCGAGTTCGGCCGTAGCTTAGTAAGTGCGGAACGCCTTGAGCACATCCTTCGTCAGGACCAGGATCGGCGACCGCGATGCTCTCGCCCGATACGAACGTGGCCTGTGGGTTCAGAGCCTTCAGCAGGTCGTGTCCATATGGAACCGCTCGCCGAGCTCTTCGGTATGCGCACGTAGCCGAGGAACTTGAGCTTCGCCATTTCGGCATAGTCGCTCGGGATGCTCGGGACGAGATCGGCAACGTCCTTGTCGGCGATCGTGTAACTGCCGATCACGGGCTCACCCGTATGCAGCTTGCCGATCAGGTCCGAACTCACCTTCCCATCAACGGTGAGGCCGGCCATTGCTTCAAAGGCACGTACTGCCTTGCGCAAATTGTCGCCGTCGAAGCCATCGATGACTCCGGGCGAGGCGCCGGCCCGATCTAGGAATATCTCGAGTTTGACGATTGCAGCATCTGCCGTGGCCGAGTGACCCACAGCGGGTAATTCGGCAGGCACCGCGCTTAGATCGGCAGCGTTGACCGAGTCCGGAGTTAGGGGAGGGACCTGGTCAGCCCAAACGACAGCAGTTGTCGGCACCAGGAGGAGTGACAGAAGAAGGGTTTGGAGGTGGTGCATGACGGCGGAACCTGTTGCCCATGCACAAGCGCCGGAACCGGCGTTGGTTGCGACGATCAGGTGGCAAAGCGCACCCTAGTGAACCTTGGGCCGTTAGGCTCGACTTAGACCCCGCGCCCTCGCCAGGAGCCGTTCCCCTATCCCTTTGGCCGTTTGTAGTGGCGGCGAGGGATCGTGGCTGGTGACCCCTTGCTGCACTCTGACCAACTGTGCCTCGACCGCATCCAGCCGCACCATGACTTCCTCGCTCTCGAAGCGCACCGCGAGGTTCCGGGAACGGCTGAAGGGCAGAAGGCGCTCGCTCACGGTGTGCAGTTGTCCCAGGCCGAGCTCAACCTCCATTCTTACGGCGGCTGTGTCGGTTGAGCTTCGCTCCGGCGGCTCAAGGCGCCGCACCGCGAATTCCCAACGCAGGATAGTCTGGTGCGCTAGAATGAAGATCAGCCGCGGATCCCGCCGAGCCTTTGGCGCGCTGCGCTTCTGTGAGGGCCTCGGCTTCGAGCCGATCGTGATGACGTTGTGGCCCGTCACCGTATCAGTCGACGGCGCGGTATTTCCCACCGCGACTACAGACGGATGCAAGTTACTCATGAACAATACTCGCGGTCATCGACAACGAGCCAACGGTGGGAAAACGCCCAAAATGAGGTGTCTCGCGGAGGGCGCCGAGCGACCTGGCCAGTGGGCAACCGAACCACGCAAATCGCCCTTTGCGAAAGCCACCCAATTGGGCTCTCAAAAGCCGATGGAATGCTCTCTCAAGGTGCGGTGGAACGAGTACTTGTCGGGGCTATGCCTCGGATCGTTCGCGACTATAACGCGGATGCCTAGTTCTCTACCGAAATCAGCAGACTAGGTGGCGGTGCTTGTAGTCTGCTGCGAACCCGTCTCAGTAGTCTGCTAGTTGCTGTGCGGTTTCGCTATCAATCCCGTACGTCGCCGCTCACGGCCGCGGCGAGCGGCGACGAACAAGGCGACCTAGGCCGCTTCCCAAACTTTGTTGAGGATCTGGGCGGCGAGGGCTGACTTATCCTGCGGCAAGAAACGACCGTAGTGCTCGGCGACCATTTCAGGGGTGTCCTGAATGGCGTAACTCGCCTGTTCGTATGATCCGGTCTGCTTGAGGATATGGGTGGCCAATACGTCGCGGACATTGTGGGGTCCGTGCGGCAATAGTCCTTTGACGGCACCCCGGCCGGTGTAGGGATTGTAGATGCCATATCGTTGGGTCACCAAGCGCCAGGCCTCGTAGAACGTGTTTTGATCATACTCGGCGTTGGTGCTCGTACGCTTGGCCGTCTTGACGAAGAAAGTGCCCGGATCAGCGGCGGCACCCAGCAGTCTCCCGCGATGCCGAGCGATGTACGCCTCAATCATGGAGTTGAGCCCGCCAAGGTCTGGCAGGACCAATCGGAACGGCTTGGCGCCGAAGAAAGAAGACCCTGAGTTCTTGAAGGCAATAGCCGGGATGAGGACCTCCCACCCAAGGCCGCGGTCACTCCAGTGAAGCTCGCCTCTGCGAAGTTCGATGAGCTGACGCTCGGTCCGCGGTACTTCCCCTCGTGGGCAGACCATCAGCTGTCGCAGGTTCTTCTGCCGCAATCCCAAGTGCAGCCCAAGGCGGAGCAAGAGGAATGAGCGCACAGCCTCAGCCGCCGCCCGCGGGTAGAACCGCTCGTCCGGCATCAGTCGAATTATCTCATCGGTTATCTTCCGGTATTCGCCAACAGGACTCTGGGCCTCGAGGATCGGTAAGATCGGCTCGAAGGGATCGCGATGAACCCGAGCGACCCGTTGGATCTCCTTGGCTCGGCCTAGAGCATGCTTGTGCATTTGTTCGCACGCCTGGTCCCAGTTGGTCTGCGCAAAGGAGACGTCGGTGGGGGTGACCAGACCGCTGATTGGGTACAATCGTTGCGCTAGCTTTTCAGACTGCCGCATCCACCCCGTTTCGCTACGCGTCAGTGCCGCGGCCACACGCATCATGTCGACTTCCCATGCCGTGTAAAAGCCGCGTCTACGTTCCCGCCATTGCACGTACCAATCCCAAATGGGCGGGAAGACCAACATCCCGAATGAGAGCTGATCAATGGGAATTCCTCGCCCTCGGACCGCGCTAGTGGGCTTCGCGGTCAGTGCGCCGAACATCAATCCGAGATGCTCGACCTTTTGGGCCGCCGTCTCCTCGCCCCATACGCCATTCCGCTGATATCCATAGGCCGCAAGTGTTGCTGTCTTGAAGCGCAACAAATCGACCATCTCTTTCTCCAGTTCCAATGGTGCTTCGACAACGCCCGTGCTGAGATCGGTCTCGTCGTCTTCGCTCGATTCATCGCTATCGATGAACCGCATCCGATTGGTTCGAGGCCCGTCGGCAATGTTTGGGAACCGCACAGAGTACGGCTGGCGCATCGCGGCTGCTTGGAAGCGCCGATAGTCTGTCGAGCCAGAAATAATCGTGGAGCGGACCCATCCGAGGATTTCCTCCTGCTCTGCGGAGGGTCGGCTCCCAAAGTCGTCGGGGAGGTGCCAGGCGAGGCGGCGTTGCTCAGCAGCTGATATTCCTGTCGCACGGTAGCCACTAGTGGCACGAGCCTTGTGAGGTAGCTTTGTCTTGAAGTAACCCTCGGGCAGCTTGTAACGACGTTCGATGCGGCCGAGTATCTCCAAGCTCTGAGCGCTTCGAGGCGATCGCGTTCCCTCGCGCCAAGTCACGATGGTCTTGCGGTCGAAGTCGTCACCTTCACGTGTTATCGCGCGATGTAAATGCCAGGCAGAATCACCGTGACGGTCCATCTGCAAAGCCAAGGCTGCAGCGAATGTCTCGGGGTCGGTCCAGCTCGTCCAACGGGGTTCGGGGAACTCGACAATCTCGCGTGCACGGTAGCCCCTCGTTTTCTTCGCCGGCCTGGTCACCAGAGGCGCCGGCTTTCGTGCACCACCGACACCCAAGGATGGGTCAATGTTGTCGAATCGGCTCGCGGCCCTATCGTTGGCCGCTGGACGAGGAAGGTGCTTACGTTCGGATGCCGTGATGAGGGATGTGCGGGATCTCCGGCGGATGCTCCTCCGGCTCAGAGCTCGCTCGATTGCGTCGAACCCAGGTCGAACTGAGCTACTCATCGACCGTAAGACATCATGATCGATGCCGGTGATCTCCGAAATCTCACGCCAGTCCGGAGCTCCCCGGAGCATCGGCAGCCGTTGTGACGATACCAGCAGATCGAGCATGTACTGCTGCAGGCGGCCGACCTCTTTGGGTGGCAGCAGTGCTGACAGGCGCTTTCTACAGAAGTCCGCGACCATGCGCGGGGTGAGCGAAGGAGATGAATTCGACATAGGCTCGCCAACTCTAGAGTTACCTCCCGGACCGTTGCCTTGCGACAAGGGGAGGCAAGCGAGCTATTGCGCTCTCGATAGTGATTTGCGAACGCCGGCTAGCCGCGTCGTCGGTTCGAGTCCTCACCGCATTGCGGCAAACTATCCTTCTAACGCTCGCTGTGCAGCGCACCGAGCCCACTTGGGGGGAATCGGGAGCCGCCACGCGCGCATGTATTGACTTCTCAGGCTTGTCAGCATCTGGCCATCAGCAACGGACAGGTCCATTTCTAAGGCGGAACTGCTCACCCAAGTGGGTGATGCCAAACTTCCGAAAGTGGCACTTAATCACTGCTGGGGAATAGCGGCTTATCGGCTGCCAATTTCAATTCACCGGCTCGATCGTAAGGTCCCCCGGGAGAGGAGATGGAAGTGAGGTCGCTGGTTATTGTTGTCTGTTTGGTAGTCGGGGTTCTTCCGGCGTCCTCTTACGCCGACGACCCTCACATGAATGCTCTCTGGCTCAAGGTAGCGCTGGCCCTGCGCGCCGAAATGGCCGTCGACTACGTATGCGACCCCTTCCTTCACAGCTACGAGTCGACCAAGGGACTTGTCGATATGACGCTCATCAACTTCAACTTTTCGGATCAAATGGACCAGATGGTCGCTCAATATGAGCGGGAGAACGTGGCCTTGTTGGCCGGGAAGCCCAAAGGCTGGCCGGTTATTCCGCTAAACAGAACAAATTGTGCCAAGCAAAGCATTGACGCCATGAATAAAGTGACGCTGGTCGAACAACCTGCGCTTGACTATCTGAGGACAATTCGATGCTTCGTAGGCATTAATTGCTAGGGGAGTGTATTGATGATTGATTCTGGAAAATGACGAGATATTACGGCTGTCTAGCTGTTATTCTCGCAACGGTTCTGCCCGCGACTGCCGCCGCGGGTTTCAACCTGCCAACGGGCCGCGACAACAGCAATTACACTCCCGTACCTGATCAGCCAGCGCAGGCAGTCGGTACCGGGCCAGGCGAGTGTACGAACATTCAGGCGATACTCGCCCAGGAGATATCTCCGTGGACCGCGGTCACACAAGATCCTGATAGGGGCGCGTGCGACGTGTCGAACGCCATGCTCCATATTCTCTACTGGTCAAAGGGAGCGATACGGGAGTGTAGTCCGCAGACCGTCGCCACGGACCTACAGGCAATCGACGGCCAGATCGCAGAGTTCAGCAACAACTTCCACAATACGTGCGCCGACCCAAACCCGCCAGTCTATCCGGAGCGTCCGTCACGAGGTGGCGCGGGGCAGGAGAGCACCAACAATTCGAACGGCGCCAATTCGGCAACCAACACCGGCGGGGGGCCGAGTGGTGGCCCGACCGGAGACGACGGGCCCCCGGAACCGACGCAGCAGCAGTCGGCTGCGGACGTCTTCCAAAACGCAATCCAAAATCCCTCTCCTCCACCATCACCTGAGGGACAAAACCAGAGCGCCCCTTCGAGGCCCACACGTGGCAACGAAATAGATGGTAAGGGCTTCAGAGCCTGGACCGAAATTGCCGCAAATGCCTTTGCTATTAGGGTGACCAATACCAGCCAGCGCCAGCTGACCTGCCACGTCATTTACAACTACACTGTTCTCACGACCGTCGGTGACAACGTGCACGAGAGCCAGCAGTCAGATGGCAGAACCTTGGTTATCGGCGTTGGCCGGAACGAGTTTACCGGAAAGATAGGTACTTTCGGGGTGGGTGGAAATGGGGTGCGCCTTGACCACTACGCGGTAGGATGCAAGTGACATGAAAGTCGCAGAAAAGACTACTGGTCTCTACTTCATACTTTCGGTCGCTCTGATCTTGGCCGCGACCTCCCAGGCTTCTGCCGACTCCGGCGCAAGGTCGTTGGACTCGACCAGTGGGGACGGAGGGCCGTTCGACATGACTGGAACGTCAGTGCAACAGCCTTCGAACACCACCGCGCCAAGTCCAGCACAGGATGTGCCTTCGGCCGTCTCACTCGCTGGGACGTGGAGCGTCACTCAGTCGGGGTCGATGAGTTGTGATTCAAAAGGTACGATTTCCCTGAGGCCGCCAGCAAACTCCGCTGTCACAGGCGTTTCCAACTTCGGTGGCTTTGTTGGGAAGCTCGACGGTCAGCTGTCAGGTAGCGAGGTGACTTTCGTGACTCATTGGCGCGACATCTTGGGCAATACCGATGTCGACTACTGGTCCGGGCAACTCGCTGACGATACGAACTCCATTTCAGGGACCGTGAAGGGAGCCTGGACGGGGCGATGTTCATTCATTGCGACGAGGGACTAGTCCACGCTAACTCGAACGTCCGACGTTCTCTTGAGCTGCGACCATAGTCAGCATCGCTCAATAGTCGGGGTGCACGTCGCTCACAAACTTCCCCTCGCTGGACATAAAGGTCTCGTGTGCAAGGCGACAATCGCTAATGTCGATTGCGACCGTTTGACCTTTGGTCATTCTGAGCGGCAACCGTCGCTTCAGTGCCGGATCCAGAGTGCAGCCGCCGTCGTTTAGGGAGACGGTTAGGAGCGTAAGGTCGACATTGCTGGTGACGTTTAGCAAGACCTGAAAGGGGTCGAGCTCGTCGATAGAGTTGTCTCCGGCGTAGTCAAAATCGGCCTGGCCCACTGTCACCTCGAAAAGTGGGGCAGCTCGTGCTGCGGTGATCCACAAAGACGCGGTAAGAACGATGAGTAGCCCCTTCACGCCTTTCCCCTGCACTTCCCGGCTGTCGCAAGAGTAGCAAGATAGTCGACGATTGCGATCACCCCAACGGGTGAAACGAACCGCCGGCTACGGCCAACTTTGAGCGCTAAGGCTGGCCACTTGTCGTATCGAGCTGCGGTTATGCAGGGTCAGCACTCGCTGTGACGATTGCCTGCGGGTCAGGCCGGTCCGGGATTCGTTGGTCGAGCCTAGCGCAGCGGTGGAAGTAGACACAGCAGTGCCGCCTCGGCTGTCCGTAGACGCTATCGGAGACTCTGCCATGAGTGCGAGCCCTTGCGAACCTGCCGATACCCACGGACCACCAGAGTCTAGAGAGACTTTCCCGAGTTTTCGCCCGCTCTCGACGAAGATACCTTCGCCTGCCGGCCATATACACAAAGCATCTGAGCAAGTTGGCAGGGCATTGCACGCCGGATCTGTGTCCTACCTGAAGCAATACAGTCACAGTTATGAATAAAGCAACTAAGGGCAATTGTGGCGCCCGCGTGGCCGTGCGATGGTCGAAGCATCTTACGAATTCGGGGGGAGAGGGCGTCTATGTCGTCCGTGCGCATCCTGACAGTCATGCTCCTGGGCACTACTGCCGCCTGTGCCTGGCAGGCCGAGGCGATGGCCGCCGACCTGGTGCTCAGCGAGCCCGCCGGCACCATCGTGCAGCCGAACACCGAGCTGCCGGCCGTGTCGGGCATCAACGGCAAGTGGGAGCTTGATCCGGGCATCCTGACCGGCTCGCCCGGCGTCCGAGGCGCCGGTTCCGTCTCGCTGCCGCTCGGTGATCGCTTCGGTGCACAGCTCGACGGCAACCTGATCTGGAACGGCGCCGGCCTGACCTTCGGAGGCGCTGTCCACGCCTTTACCCGCGACCCATCGAAGTATCTGCTCGGCGTCACTGCCGGGTTCGTTAAGGCCCCCGGCGCCATGCTGGGCGCGATCGGTCCTGAGGGCGAACTCTACCTCGACCAATTCAGCTTCGAAGGCTGGGCGGGCATCGCAGGGCTAGATTATGTCGATCCAGCACTGCTCGACAAAGTCGGCGCTTTTGCCATCGGCGACCTCGCCTACTACGCAACGCCGGATTGGCGCGTCGCGGTCGGCGGCAGCTATGTGCTGGGCGATTTGTCGCTGCACCTCGGCACCGAATATCAGATCCACGGGTTAGGGACGCCGTTGTCGCTCACCGGCGATGCCCGGCTCCATTCGGGCGGCAGCGCCACCTTCACCGTTGGTCTCAAGGGCTACTTTGGTGGCAGCGACAGCAAATCGCTCATCGATCGCCAGCGTGAGGACGACCCGCCGAACCGCGCCGTCGACCTGTTCACGGGCGCGGGCAGCCAGCTTTACGCACAGGCGCCTGGTGGCGCTGCCTGTTCTACTTCGTTCACTAACGGCAGTTTGGGCGACTACTCGAGGAACATCACGAGCACTTGTACGCCTGAGGAGCAGGAGCAATTCTGCTTCGACAATGGCTACGACTTCTGGTCGTCGAACGGCGGCGGTGAGTGTTACGAATACGTTAGCTAGTTAAGGTCTAGCTCACTCAAGAATTCGATGTGCTTTCGTCCAGGAGGCACATCGAATGACGGAACCGGGCGGAACGATGTGGTCAACGCTCTTCCAAGCTGGGCGGTTAGTTCGTCTTCGGCCGGCTGGAGATTGACCATTCGGCCGTTAGAAAGCGGGATGTAGCGCACTTCCACCACATCCCGCGACACTTGCGCCACCTGAAACATTTCCGCATTCAGCGCAATCACGGCTGCTGGGGTCAGCGTCGGCACGATGCGCGAGCCGTCGGGCAGAAGGAACATGTGGCGCACGCGCCCAACGATCGCATCGATACTGCTCAGGCGGCGGCGGCAGAGTCCCGGTTCGCCACGCGTTGCGAAATCACCCTGTTCGTAGCGGATCAGCGGTTGGGCGTAGCTCCATAGTGGAGTCACTACTACTCGACCCGATTTGCCTGGCGCGACGGGGGTGTTGTCGTCATCGAGGATTTCAACGATCACCTGCTCATCATTGACGTGCCACCTTCCGCAGTCGGGACAACGATGGGCAATGCGGTGGCCCTCTTTCGATGAATAGAGCGGTAGCGTGCGCGCGCCAAAAACCTCGGCCACAAGTTGCGTGCCGAGCTCCGTGGGGTCGGTGCCGCGCGTGAAAATCCCGTCAAGCGAAAACCGTGTTCCAAGCCGCTGGGCTTCGTACGCCAAGAGCCGCGCGTCCGTCCCACCCATCAAGGCGTAGCGTACTTCGTGGCGAGAAAGGAACTCGAGTGCCTGAGCGGCGGGAGCTACATGGGTGAGGGTGAAGGTTTCCCCAGCGGCTGCCGTCTCATCCCACCACGGGCCCCATCGTCCTCCGCGCCGGCCGTCGGGCCACGGTGCCTCGTTGGCACGTTCGCCAGCCCAAGCACCGAGCGGACGGGAGAAATCCACCTTGTCGTTCATGTTAGCTCTGAAGACAGATGCCTTAGTGAGCTCGAGGGCAAGGTGGGAATGGCTGGTCGTGGCCGGCCGTCCCGTCGATCCGGATGTGGAAATGTCGGCAATGTCCTCGTGTCCTTCAGGAACACGTCGCGCGAGCAGCGCGCGGCGATGATTCCGAAGGTCCTCACGCTTGACAATCGGCAGCTCACGCCAGCGACTCCAGTCGATCTCACCGTCTGCCCGGAACAGCACGTCCAAACGCTTGGCGTAAAAGGGGACGTCTGCGCGGGTGTGGCGCAGTAGCTTCTCGAGCCGCTGTCGCTGCAGATCGACGATCCGGTCGATCGGCCAAAATTGGCTTTCCATCAAAAGATCGAATTCGGCCCGTTGTTCTGCCTCATACATCGGAGCCGACCTCGTAACTGTACTCAATCAGCTTGCCGGCTGCGGTAACTGGCACCTTTTCGACCCGTCGAATCGCCAGTTCGACATTGGAGGGATAGAGTGAGCGCATGAACTCGATAACCGCTGCCTCTTTGGCCGCACTTGCGTCGTTGGTGGCCTCGTATCTCAGCTCGATGCGCAGAGGCTCAACCTGGGCAATCTGCCAGAGACCGGCACCGAGGTCGGTGCGCAGAAACTCTGGCAGGCGACGATAGGTGGTCGTTCCATCGGGAAAGCGGAATACATGGCTGAGCCGGCCCTCGACCGCGGCAAGGACTGGAAGTGTCCTCCCGCAACTGCATGGTTCCCCAACAGTGACGAGGTCACCTTGCTCGTATCGGATCAGCGGCTGATGTGTGCTCAAGAACGGTGTTACAACTATGACTCCCGTCTCCCCCACGTCACAAGGCTCGCCGTCTGGGCGCAGCACTTCAACGAGAATATTCTCAGCATGGACATGAAATCGATCGCTGGTCGGACAGCTGTGCCCGATAGCGTTGGCTTCCTTCGACGCGTAGCGCTGTAGAAGCTCCGCGCCAAAGACGCGTGTTATCGCGTCGAGTTCGGGTGGCGTTGGCGTGGAACCAGTGGTGAATAGCTTGTCGAGTGTCAGGTCGACGTTCAACCGCTCCGCCTCCAGCGCTAATGCATAGGCTGTGGTTGATCCCGTAATCAGGTACCGCGCTTCAGACCGCTCAATAAACTCGAGCATTTGCTCGTAGCTGTCGTACATGCTGATCGAAGCAGTACGGCCGGCCGATGTTCCATACGCCCATGGCGGACCCCATGGCCCGCCATGTTTGCCCTCGGGCCAGCGAGCGACCGCCGGATCGTTCACTATCCGGCAGACATTCTCTGAGAAATCGAGCTGGTGCCAACTAAAGGCCCGGTACTCGGACGCTCTACCTGCAACTGTTGCGATGCCGTTCGACCGCACCTTAATAGGAACACCGGTCGAGCCGGACGTCTCATAGTCGGCTGACAGCCCATGATGGGGTGGTACATTAGAAGCCAGCATGGACTCGCGGTGATTGACGAGGTTTTGCCGCTTCACAATAGGAATCTCGCGCCAGCGGCTGAAATCGATCGAGCCGTCTGGGCGGAACACTTTATCGAGGCGGTTCGCGTAGAAGGGGCTGTTGGCGCGAGCATGGCGCAGAAGATGGCCAAGCTGGCGCTCCTGATAGGTACGCATCTGTTGTGGTGACCAGTACTGACTCTCCATCAGCAGGTCGTAGAATTGCTTCAGCAGATCAGCGTGCGTCGGCATGGGGTCAGGTATGGCTAAAGCTCTGGTGGGTGGAGATTTTGGCTATTGTCTCAGGCGCCCAACTACCGTTTTGTGAGTCCGATTTTATTTGAAGTGCAAACCTAAGCGAACCGGGCGATCCGGCAAGGACGACTAAGATGCGCAACTGTCCCTGTTTAACATGACATCTCGTAGGGAGTCGCGCTGCAGGCCTGCGCTTTGGCTGTTCATCAAATGCCAAGCGGATATCAGATGAAAGTGTCTGAAACGGTCCTAATAGCCCCGATTCCCGAGCGGGTGCTTCAGAAGGCGCGCGAAGGCCTGTTCAAAATAACGCCGGCGGAGTTGCAGGTACTGCGACAGATGACGACCGGCGCGACAGCGCAGACAAGCAGCGCCGCGTTGGGCATTTCCGAACGCACCTACGAAGCTCACTTGGTCAGCCTAGGTAGGCGGACGGGATGCACCCGGGTCCTATTGATGCGATGTGTCTTCGAGTTGCAAGACGATGCCGAGCTTCTGGCACACCTGCGGAGCCTGCCGCAGAAAGTGGTCCGCGGTGGGGCACCAAGAAAGGCTGAACGAAAGCCGAGGACATCGGCCGCGGCAGCGTCGAAACGCCTTGTTCTGCCCCGCCTACCAAAAGCGATCACCTGAGCTTTGCGGGCTCCCCGAGGCCATGACACCGGACCCCGCCGTGGCGGGCCCCGTAAACACTAATGCGTCGCAGCGTCAGCGCTAGGCCATCAGCGGACGTCAACAACTGCCGCAGGTCGAGACGGTTGGGAGCGGATCCTGTCTACTGCGACTCCCGACTTGCTTAGGCACGCGACGGCCAGTACCCCCGCTTGCTATGGGCCCCGCGCACAGGTTGCAGGTCTTACTCAACATTCTCGGAGACGGGCAATCAGGCGCCGGCGGTCCCATGAAGACAGGACGGACATTGAGCGTATCTGCTTGCGCACACTCAGAAGTGGAAGTTGGCTCCGATCGTCATCGTGGCCCCTGCCGGATGATACGTGCCTGTGTAGTAAACGTTGGTCGTCGAATATTTTCCTGAGTCCGTGATGCTGCTCATGCTGTAGACGGTCGCTTCAGCATCGATTGAGATCTTGTCGTTGGCGGCGTATTCTATACCGATGCCACCGACTGGCCCATAAACGATCCCTTGGGCGCTTCCAACGCCGTTTCCCAGCGAACCGAAGTTCCCGTAGCCGGAATCGGTTCCAAATTGGGCGCGTCCCGCCCCAACACCTGCCGTTGCGTAGAACAGCATGCGATCGGCGGCAACGCCGAGCTTCGCACGAAGGGTAAGAAGCTCCTCCAAATTGCCTGAGGCGGTGAAATCCGCGTTGCTCGCCTTGCCGGGCGCCGCAAGGACAGTGTTCTCCGCCTCGAGGCCGAACACGAAGTTTCCGGCCTGCTGGTTGTAACCGCCTTTGATAGTGAACCCGGCTCCCAGCGTCGGAATGGGCAGATGTTCGGCCACGCCGTTGTCGATAGCAAAGTCAATGGACGAGTTGTCATAGACGCCCGAAGCGCCGAAACCGGCATAAAATCCCGTCCAGTTGTAGCCCGGGCTCTGGGCAAAGGCGATAACGGGCGACGTTAGAACAAGTGCTGAACTTAACGCAGTCGTCAGGAGCAGGCGAGCGATCATCGGTTCAATCCAAGGCCCAGAATAGCCAGTCTTAGCCCGGTGACGCTCCAAGCGATCCGCAGATTATCAGGCTACTGCGCTGATCCCTATGGCATTTTCGCCTCAGTTGATAATTATCTCGATTGCCAACTTCGAAACCCCAGGCGGACGGTCACATGGACTACTTCAAAGCAGCCGTCTTTCAAGCCCGCACTCGCGAGGATGACCCTGCAATAGCCACGTTCGCCGGGGTGGCGAGCTTCGGTGCCCTCATGCGAACCACCTCGGCAGCGATCGAGGCTCTGCGCGCGGCGGGTGTGACGCCATCCACCGTCGTGCTCATCGATGTGCGCAACCCCCTCCACCATATCGCGCTGATGATCGCTCTTGGCCTAATGGGCGTGCCTTCGGGATCCGTTGGAACAGCCTTTGTGGCCCAGACAGCGGGCATCGCGGCGCAATTGTATCTTACAGATCGCGACGACGTAGAACTGGGCGGGTTGTCTTTTGCGGCCAGGCGAGTGGACGATAGATGGTTTGCGGTGATCCCCTCCGCGCCGGTTGACTACGATGCGTTGCTTGCCCAGCCCGGTTTCCCCAGTGGACAGGAAGTCGTTCGCTACGTCTTCTCATCGGGAACTACCGGCGTCCCGAAGTGCGTTGGGATCACACACTCGGTCCTCGAACAACGAATGATCTCGACCAGCATGGGGCTGGCGTGGTGGGCAGCTGGGCAGGGATGCCTGAGCATGCTGGGGATGTCGACGATTGTCGGCACGCTGCTGCCGTTGATGAACCTGACTGCGGGCCGACTTCTGTGCTTTGCGGCTAACAACAAAGAGGTGTTGCAACTCCTCAATCTCTTCGGTGTCTCCCTCCTTACGTTGTCCGTGGGACAACTGCAGACGCTGCTCGCCGAGATGGGCAATGCCCCGCCCCCCGTCGCCCTGAGGATGCTGACCGTCGCCGGGGCGCGCTTGCCCGTGGCGCTCCTCCGAGAGGCCAGGGCTAAACTGTGCCCAAATGTCTGGGTTAGCTATGGGTCGACGGAGATGGGAAATATGAGTTCCGGCACGTCGACCGTACTGGAAACGGAAGAGGGTTGCGCCGGCTATGTCTGGCCGTGGATCCAGATCGAGACAGTCGACGACGCTGGCAGCGTCCTCCCCAAGGGCTCGGAAGGTGCGTTACGTGTTCGTTCACCGGAAGCTGCGTTCTACGTCGGGCCGAATGGCCAAAGACAAAGTCTCAGCGATGATTGGTTCTACACAGGCGACATTGGCCGCGTGGGTGCAAATCGCCTGCTAACAATCACCGGACGCGCAAGCGACGTGATCAACCGCGGTGGAGTCGTTGTTGCTCCCGAGTACATCGAAGAAAAGATGCGCTCCTTACCGTCGATAAGGGATGTAGCCGTTTTCAGTGTGACAGCGAGCTCCGGCCTCGAGCAGATATGGGCGGCCGTCGTTGCAGATAGGCCTATAGACCGGGCGAGTATTATCGAACAGTGCCGTTCCAGCCTGAACGAGCGCAGCCCCGATCGCATCTTGCAGGTGAAAACCATCCCAAGAGGGGAAACTGGCAAGGTAATGCGCGCAGCACTTCGGGAACTAGCCAAAGAGTAATAGATGTGAGGAAAAGGGTCTATTCGGCCCAGGTCCAACCCCGCCAACTCTTGTGCCGCCTGTTGGGCCTGGGTCGCAGTGCCCCAAGACACAGGCGAGCGCGGCATAAGCCAATCTTATCGCCATATTCGACTAAGATCCTCTAGCCGAAACCGATGGGCCTGCTCCTGAGCGAAGGCAGCGAAGTCGGTGAAATAGAACTCTGCTCCATCAGGCGCACGGAGCGCCCAAGGCTTGGCTTGCCGGTTCTGCGATCGAGGGGGCCGGGAAGCCACCGGCTCCTCCCAGCGCCATCCTTTCCACCCAGCTGCCCGCTTCTTGCGATCGGGTCTAAGATTGGAGAGCCCAACGGCGGCGCGGCAAGGTGCGGCTCCGCCCTACCCCCGCGGAGAGAGGTCCTGAGGATCAAACAGCTTAGGATGGCTCCGTATGAACAGCCACAGGTTGCGGAAATGATGCTTCGTCCCGTTCGGATCGACAAGGCGCCACTCCTTGGCGCTGACATTGGTTTCGCCGGGTCCTGTCAGAGCGGACGCAGAAATCCCGGCCTTGATCTTTGCGATGTGACCCAGCGAGCCCGTCTTGCGCTGATTTGAGAGCCCGATCAGAGCCCGGTGGCACTCTCGACCGCAGGTCTTGCGCCGATGCCTGGTGCGTCGATCGAGTGGGACGGCCCGGCCGCAAACTGCCAAGGATCGCCGCGCCGCTTGAAGTGGGTCTCTCCCAGGACAAGCCAGGTGGGGGCAAGCTGCCGTTTCGGGAGCTAACGCCGATGGCTGCTGAGGCGCTCGGGCCGGTGAATGACGTCAGGGAAAGTCGGAACGAAAATCGTCCGGTTGGCTTACGCTGCGATGACCGGGCAAACCGCGACCACGATTGTCCTAGCTGCCGCATTGGTGCTGGCGGCGCCGGCTCGCGCTGAAGATTGGCAGCCTTACACGGACGATCACTACGAGTACCAACTGGAGCTGCCGCTTACCTCTTTCCGCATTACGCATACCCAGGCAGGACACCTCAGCTTGTCGGAGATCGGAGGGGATGGAGTCATTGATGTCTACACCGGGCAAAACCCCAAACACCTGTCGGCCAATGCATTCGCCGACAAGGTATCAGCCGTCGGAGAGATCAAAGACATCACCTACCGGGCCGGCGGGCGCAATTGGTTCGTGTTGTCCGGTCACTACACTGGCGATGACTTAATCTACCATGCAAAGTACATCTTTTCGCCCGACCTGCGGAAGGTCGCCGGATTTGAGATCAGCTACGCCGTCGCCGAAAAGAGCAGGATGGATCCCATCGTGGACCACCTCGAGGCGAGTTTTCATGGCCCGCAATGAGCGCATGCCTGGGCTGTGCAATCCGGGTCGATACATTGACGCCCTGAACGCAACACTAGGACGCCCCCGGCTTCGATAATATGCTCCGCACAATCGGGGCGACCACTAACGATTGTGAGTCTGCCCGTTATAATACACAGAACCGTCACCAGGGCCGCCAGCCCAAAAGCAGAAGCCCCGCTCGCAAGAGACGGGGCTTCTTTGCTGTCGTTACCAGCGTGCAGGTCCCAGGGAGAAACCTGCCCCGCAACAATGCGCAAATGAAGCGATGGTTCCGGCCTAGCCCAGGACCCTTCCCATCCTCTCGATCAGGTCGACGAGCTTGCCGTGGGCATCGAGGAACTTTTGCAGTTCCGCGCCCTCCAGGGTCACCTCATCCCCCCGGGCCCCCAGGCGATTGATGGCAATCCAGGTCGTTGACGGTATCTGTCGGTACAACTCGTCGAGCTGTTTGACGTCGTTGCGCGTGAGGAGCGATCTCACCCAAGCCTCCCAAAGCCGAATCAAAGCGATATTGTGTCGAGTGCCGCTCGGAGAAGACCAACAAATGATAGTCCCTCGCCAAAATCTGCGAACGTGAGTCTAGCGTCCGGCAAGGACTGGGCGTGTCGAGCAGCGTAAGGTGTCCAGGGAACTTTACGCCGATGTAAAGTTCCAGCACGCAACCTCAAACCGAGGTCAAGATTTCTGCGGGGAGCGTCTTTTCACCAAGGAGTGACACATGAGGAAACTCGCCCTCGTTCTTACCGCCCTGACCATCGCTAGCCTGCCGGCCGGCGCCTATGCCGCAACCCTGGGCCTTAACACCAACGCCACGACGAGCACCAAGCTCAGCGCCGGCAGCACGTCGACGTCGGTCAACACGAGCACCGCCGCGACGATCAACGGATCGCTGTCGGACAAGTCGAATTTCAGCGACGTCATGGCAACGCTGTCGAGCCCGAACACTAGCGCTTCGGTGGACTTCACCACGATCCACGCCAAGCACATCAAGTTCGTACTGGTCGGCAAGCTAAGCGGCTATTCAACCAGCGGTCTCAAGATCAGCCAGGCCAACATGAAGAATAAGACGGCGCTGGATGCCAAGGTCGCGGCCGACGCAACTCTCACGGCCGCGCTCAAGAAGCATGGCTACACCTCGTCCGAGGTTGTCGCCGTGGCAACCGATGCAAAGGGCGACCTGACCGTCTTCGTGGCGAAGTAAGGCCGGGCTCAGCCCATCAGAATCTTTCGACTTAAGTCATTGTTCCGACTCAAAAAGCTGAGTCGGAACAGCTATCTGACTCCACATCCCGGGTTGAGTGTGGAGTTTGCCGATGGCGCCGCGGGCACAATGGAATGGCTATCTGAAGCTGTCGCTCGCCTCCTGTCCGATCAGCTTGTACCCAGCCATATCAGCCGCTGAGAAGATTTCGTTCCGACAGGCCAATCGCGAAACGGGCAACCGGCTCCGCCAGCAACTCGTCGATTCCGTGATGGGCAAGATCGTCGACGCCCAAAACTTCGGCCGAGGTTATGAGGTCGGGGAGAACCAGTTCATGGTGGTTCAAGACGAGGATCTTGAGGCGGCCCGCCATGAGGCGTGAACGCGACCCTTCACTAGCGCCCCGCAACAGCCCAGCGGCAAGCCGAAGCCCTCGAGCCGGCCGACAAGCCGTCGCTCAAGCTCGTCCACAGCCGCGGGCGCTCCCAACCGGTTCCTCAAGCTGAACCCGAACCACCACCGGTCGTAACGCCGCGTCCAATCATCGAGAACACCCATACGATCGAGCTTGACCGCTTCATCCGACGCGACGAGATCGATCCGCGGTACCTGCTCACGCCCTACTATGTTGCTCCCCGCGATCAGGTCGGGCTCGAGGCCTTCGCTGTCATCCGCGAGGCCATGAGCAAGCAGGACTTGGTTGGAATGGGACGGGTCGTTATTGCCAACCGCGAGCGGCCAGTGATCGTCGAACCAATGGGTCTTGGCCTGCGTGCTTTCACGCTGCACTACGCCCACGAGGTCCGTCCTGAGGCGGACTATTTTGCTGGCATTCCTCAGCTCGATCTGCCGGCCGATGTCCTTGAGGTCAGCGAGATGATCCTCAACAGCAAGCGGGAGCACTTCGATCCGGGCTATCTCGAAGACCGCTACCGCTCTGTGCTTGCCGAGAATCTGCGCGCGAAACAGGCAAAGCTTCCACTCAAGGCCGCGACGTCAACTCCGGCGGCGCAGAACGTCGTCAACTTGATGGAGACCCTCAAAGCGAGCTTAGCCGCCTCCAAGCCGCCGGCGCCCTCGAAGACTCGATCGCGGGCGAAAGCGTTGCACGAGACGAAGGCGTCGCCAAAGGTACCGAGGAGAAAGCGCTCCTAAGCGGACTTAGATCAACCCGGAGTCGACGTTATCCGCGAAGAGTCAGCGCCTGGCATGGTTGAACCGGGTGCGCTTGCAGCTGAGGCCGAGCTGGCCGTGCCGGCGTTGTTCTACCTTGAGCAGAGGGCAATGATCGAATGCAGACGGCGCCAAGCACCGCAACGATCATCACAACGATGACGATGATCCAGTTGCGGCCGAGATGGTCCTGGCGCTAGTCTGCGCCGTCCGACTTCGTTCCTCAACCCGAACCGCGACCGGCGCTTCTGCCAGACCACTTCGCCGGCGGGTCAGTCCAGATCGGGGATGGGGCCGTGCTGGAACAGGACCTCGCTCGGGCCGTAGTCGCCCTAGGCTGGGTTGGCCTCTCGACACCAGGCAATAACCCCGCTGTGCTGATGCGACAGCTCTCGTGCCTTGCTAATCGCTCGCCGTCCGGCATCTCGCGCGCCTCAAATGCTGGATGTAGCTCGCCGTCCTCGCCGCGGTCGAAGGCCCAAAGCACCATAAGCTTCGGCTTGAGTTTCTGCTGCGGTAGCACCCCGGTGCTATCGCGGCTCGCGCCCATACTCGCCATTCGACGATGGACGGCCATCGTTGCGTTCTCCCGCCTAGATTTTATCGCAGGCGAATTGTAGAACATAACAAGAACAGAAAGGCAGGGAGAGTCGGCGTGCTAAAGCTCTCGGTCCAACCGTCCAAGACTGCCCGGATCCGAGCCGCGCATGACGCCCATCCCGAGCTCGATGAACGCGCCCTGGCGCGGTTGCTGGGTCTTCTGACCTCAGACATCCGCACCGCGCTGGGGCGCGACCCGAAGCCTCGCAAGAAGCGCCACGTCTAACGGTGGCCCATGTCCTATCGGCTCATCCCACCCGAGATGCTCGTTGCCGAGTACGAACCGACAACGCTTCGGGTCGCTTGCGAGAGGTGCAAACGCGACGCGCACGAGCTGAAGGTGCAGGCGCTGCGGAAGTGGGTCCAACCTTACCTTCCGACAGCTAGCATTGAAGGTCGCGCTCTCTGGTAAGACCCCCTGAGGCTTGGCTGACACGGGACAATGCCGAGCACGCGCCTGGGAGCCACCGCCGTGGCATTGGGCCGACCTCGACAGAGCGTGGAAGGGGGGCTGGATGGCTCGCCTCTACTGCAAACGTCACCGTGGCGGAGTCAAAGCCTCCAAGCCTTGCCCAGAGGTCGTGATCGTCGATGTCGAAACAGTAGTTGCAACCTTGGGTTACGACCTCAAGCTCGAGCACCTGCGATCGCGAATGCAATGTCCGCGCTGCCATTCGACCCTGATCGATGTGGAGTGGATCGTCCCCGATGCATCACCACCACCGTTCGCGCCGACTGCCGACGTTGTCCCGCTGCGGCTGAAGCCGACGCCGGCGCAGAAGGCGCTCCGAACACTACGGGTAATTTGACGGTCGCTGACGGTCGGGGTTGACGGCCCATTTCCGAGATTTTCGTCAGGTCACGGCAGACGCAACACCACCAGCGTCTGGGCGTTACCCAAGGTTCGTACGAGAGCTTGGAGGATACCTTGGTACGCGTCGGCTATCATGCCTCGCACGAGCAGTTTACGCCGGCCGACCTGCTGCAGTTTGTACGCCTCGCGGAAAGCGCCGGATTCCATGAAGCCAAGTCCTCTGACCATTTTCACGCTTGGAGCGAGCGGCAGGGCCAGTCAGGCCACGCATGGCCCTGGCTTGGGGCCGCCCTCGAGGCGACGCAGTTCCGCCTTGGGGTCATTTCGGCGCCCGGGTATCGCTACCACCCGGCAGTGCTTGCACAGGCGGCTGCGACCCTTGGTCAAATGTATCCGAGCCGGTTCTGGCTGGCGCTCGGCAGCGGCGAGGCAATCAATGAATCAATTACCGGCGGCTATTGGCCGGACAAGGCGGAGCGCAATGAGCGACTAAGAGAGTGCGTCGAGGTCACCCGACGGCTATTTGCCGACGAGGTGGTTACCCACCGAGGCCGAGTGACGGTCGTGGAGGCTCGGCTCTACTCCAGACCCACTCTGCCGGTGCCGATTTTCGGCGCCGCTATGACCGAGCAGACCGCGTCGTTCGTTGGAAGCTGGGCCGATGGGCTGTTGATCAGTGGGCACGAGCCCAAAGCGGTGGCACCACTTGTCGCAGCGTTCCGACAAGCCGGAGGGGAAGGTAAACCGGTCCATTTGCAAATGGCCGTCAGTCTGGCCTCGAGCGACCGGAAGGCGGAGGAAGAGGCGCTCGACCAATGGTCCGCCGCTGCGATCGGGGGTGACGTCAACCTAGACTTGCGGCGGCCCGCCGACTTCGATCTGGCCGCGCGAACGGTGAGCCCCAATGATGTCCGAAAGGCAGTTCTGGTCACCTCCAGCACCAATGAGATCGTCGAGACTATCGCAAGCTTTGCTGACCTGTCCGTCGACGTGGTCCATCTGCACCAAGTCGGCCGCAGCCAGGTCGAGTTCATCAAACGCGTCGGGACTGATGTTCTACCGGCTCTGTGAGCGACGCGACAACAGCAAGTACCGGTGGGCGCCGCAACTGCCAAGCCACTTGGGAGGTTATATCTGCACCATCCCATTTGAGCCCCAAATGCACTATCGGTTTGGCCCCCTTTTAGACTCACACGCCACTACATTCCGTCTTTATGCTCCGTCTGCCGGCGCTCCCCTATTGCTGCTGGCCGATCGCGAGCCGATTCCGCTGGAAGCCGCGGGCGGAGGGTACTGGCAGGCTCGTATCGAAGGTGTCGGCGAAGGGACCCGGTACAAGTTCCGCAGCGGCGAACTCGAATTTCCTGATCTCGCGTCGCGCCAACAGGACGGCGACGCAAGTGGTTGGAGCATCGTTCGAAAGCCCCTCGCTCCATCGGACCGTCAGGGACCTTTGCGGCCATGGCATGAAACAGTGCTCTGCGAAGTCCACGTCGGCGCCGCGACCCCGGAAGGGACCTTTGCCGCGCTGTCACATAGGCTCGAACACTTTCGTGACGCCGGTTATACCTGTCTCGAGATCATGCCGGTGCATGCCTTTCCTGGCGCGCGCAACTGGGGCTACGACGGCACACTCGCCTTTGCCCCCGCCAGCACCTACGGGTCACCCGAGCATCTTCGCGCGCTGGTCGACCATGCGCATGAGCTTGGTCTGTGTATGGTGCTCGATGTGGTCTACAACCACTTCGGCGACACGTTCAATTTTGCACGGTCCTATGTGCCCGAGTGGTTCAGCGATGAGGTGAAGACGCCCTGGGGGCCGGGCATCAATTTCGAGAACGAAGAGGTTTGCCGCTTCTACTACGAAAATGCGGCGATGTGGCTCTCAGAATATGATTTCGACGGGCTGCGTTTCGACAGCGTGCATGAAATGAAAACGGATGGCCGAGACCGTTTTTTGACCGGGCTGGCCGACGTCGCCCATGAGGTCAAACCCCACGCCAAGTTAATCATCGAAAATATGAAGAACTCATTCCGCTGGCTGGAACGGGACTCCCACAATGAGCCTCTGCGCTATCTCGCCCAATGGAATGATGACATGCATCACGTGCTGACCTATCTCACCACCCGGGAGGGCCGGCCGACCGGATACGACGATCCGAGCAAGGATCCATATGCGGACCTCGAGAAGGCGCTTGCCGACGGCTTCGTGCATGACCCCTCTGAAGGTAAGGACAGTGATGGTCGCACCCATGGGGGCGACGGCGCGAAGCTACCGCCCGACAGTTTCATCACCTACGTGCAGAATCACGACCAGATTGGAAATCGTGGGGACTCCAAGCGGATTGCCGAGCGGGTATCGCCGGAACAAACCGACTTCATGCACTTCGTAAAATTCCTTGCGCCTCAGATCCCACTCTGCTTCATGGGCGATGAGGCAAATCTCGGAACGCCATTCCCGTTCTTCTTTGATCTTCCCGAGGATGTCGCAAAGAAGAAGCGTGCCGATCGCTACGACCAACTTCGCAATATCTTCAAACACGAGATCGGGCCTGAGGGACTCCCGGACCCCAATGACCCCTTGACCTTCGAAATGGCGAAGATCCAGTGGTGCGAGTACAGTGATCGACCAGAACGACGAGCAGCACTGGATCGGTTCAGACTGCTCACTTCGTGGCGTCGGGAGAGGCTCTGGCCATTATCCGGCACCCCATGCCTAGACGCCCGGACAGCCCGCCAGGGGAATTGCCTTATCGTAAATTGGACCTTCGAGGCCGGCGTCCTAACGATGGCGCTGAATCCAACGGCGGCCCCCGCCGATATCAATTGCACTATCGTCGGCACGCCGCTGTCGACTGGCGAGTTCTCTCAACGAGGCGAGGTGCTCCGATTTGGAGCTTGGTCGGCCGTCGCCTGGTGAACGCCGCGGTCCCCTATCCTCGACCAGCAGTAGCGAAAATGACGTGGTAGCGCACGGCCGCTAGAAAGCCGCAGAGGCCCTCCCGGTTGCGTGAAGATCGGCCGACAGCGTGGTCAAGAGCCCGTCGGTAAGCGTCCTCGTTGATGGCGCGGATGAATGGACGCGCGGTTACGAGGTACTTGGCTTCGGCCCAGCTCGAAGGTCACGGATTGCCTGGTTGATCCCCGAGCCGCCTTGAAACTCTCGGACCACCCAAGCTCGGATGATTGACTTCGGGTTCCCCACGGTTTCGAAGGAGACCACGGTCGCCAATCGGTCCGCAAAGGCCAGTGCCTGCTCCAGAGTTTTGCGCTCGCTCGGCGGCAACGCACGCCACTGTTTGAGCACCAACCCCTCAGCTTCCGACTTTTGCACCCGGACCTCCCCGGAGACTAAGAGTGCAGGCGAACGAAGCGCTCATTTAGAATGTTAGGTTTGCCGCGAACACCTTCAGCGGCCCCAAAGTGGACGGGCTTGCCCAGAATGGCAGATACAGCACGACCTCGCCGCGCTCGTCCTCGATCTCCAGGCACCGTGCAATGGACACCTCCCCCTTACCCAGCTCATCTCGCAATATGTCGAAGGCCACCGAGCGGGCTTCCATCTCGGCCTGTTCTAGATCATCGCATTCACTCCCGATGACATCTTCGACGAGCTGGTCACGACCGCGCTGATAGTGAAAGTAGTAGCAGGGCATATCGCCTCCTTCTGTTGCGGTGAACTAGTCTCGACGCCAAAGCTTCTCGACCGCTTCCGGGGTGGCACGTGGTTCAGAGGCATGTCCGAGAGTGAGAACGATTACTGTCCAAATGAGATGCAGTCCCGCCTGGTCGGCGATCACCAGAAGCGATCGGTCACATCACGAGAATGATTTCGACAGGCATGAGTCGGGGCTCCATCATTCCTCGCCGCGAAAAACGTGAGGCCTGCCAGTGTCGAATAAGCTCCAGGCCATGGCCAACGAAACGGAAATTCTTCCACGACTGGCAATAGTGCCGGTCATGGCCGCGGCACTCGCACTGCTGATCGTACTTTCGGCCTGCGCCTCTCAATATGGGTTCGATCGCGACGAACTCTATTTCCGTATGCTGCCGCCAGCTTGGGGATACTTGGATCAGCCACCGCTCGTGCCGGCACTCGTGCGCCTCGTGACCCACTGGGTCGCGGACGAGCCCTGGGCCGTGCGCATTCCGGCCATCATCTTCACGGTCTCGTCCGTACCGGTTATTGCACTCGTGGCACGGGAAGTAGGGGGTGGCCGTCTCGCCCAAGGTCTCGCCGCGTGGGGCTTTGCTTTCGGCTCAATGACCCTCTCATTCGGCCACGTCTTCCTCACGGCCTCGGCCGATCTTCTGGTGTGGCCCGCAATATCGCTTTTTGTGATCCGCGCCGTGAGGCGTAATGATGACCGTTGGTGGATCTGGACTGGGATCGTGGTCGGGCTCAGCAGCTACAACAAGCTGCTTGTCGCGTTCTTGCTCGTCTCGCTGGCTTCTGGTCTTCTGATCACAGGCCCGCGAAGAGTGCTACGGTCAGGCGGCCTCTGGATCGGTGCGGCTCTGGCCATGCTCATCGCTGCACCCAACGTCCTGTACCAGGCTCTCCATGGTTGGCCGCAGCTTGAAATGGGAGCAGCGTTGTCAGCCAAGAACGCCTCGAGTGTGAGGGTCATGATGTGGCCAATGCTGCTTCTGATGCTCGGTCCGTTGCTTGTGCCTATCTGGGTCGCCGGTCTCATTGGCCTGTTGAAAAGACCGTCCTGGCACAACCTTCGTTTCCTGTTGATCGCGTTCCCAGTGCTGCTGAGCCTCGTGTGGTTCTCAGGCGGGCAATTCTACTACCCCTACGGCTTGTTGGCTGTGATTTATTCGATCGGCTGCGTTCCAACTGCTTTGTTCGTTGCGCGCAGGAAGATATGGACCCGACTTGCGATTGCGGGGGTTGCCATTAACTCGCTGGCTTCCGCGGTCATTTCGCTGCCAATCATTCCATCGGTGGCGTTGGGAGCCACACCGATCCCCGCGATGAACTCACTGGCCGGCGATCAGCTCGGGTGGCCGACCTATGCTAGGGAAATCGATGAGGTCGCTGCGACCGTTCCCAACAGGGCCGAGACAGCAATCCTGACCAGCAATGACGGCGAGGCCGGTG
>Ga0207667_10000403_pt1 | contig 58481 bp, 54 predicted proteins | sample KBSCornC52_FD_184301 | JGI IMG/M metagenome (GOLD analysis project Ga0207667, IMG submission 184301) | Corn rhizosphere microbial communities from Kellogg Biological Station, Michigan, USA - KBS Corn C5-2 (SPAdes) (version 2) | ecosystem: Host-associated > Plants > Roots > Rhizosphere > Soil ... | reverse complement strand
AGTTGCATCTGCCCCTCGCCTTCATAAAAGGCCGTACCGACAGAGTCCGCCATCCGGTGACGGTCATCCTCATCGAAATCCTTTACTACCAGCCGGTCGATCAGCACATAAATTCCAGGGGATCCGGCAGATGTCTCGGTTTTCTTAGCCTTCGCTTTAACAGATTTGCCAGCCGGCGTTTTATCCAAAAAAAGCTTGCTTTCCAGCCTCTTATCATCCATCTCCAGCAGATCCTCTATCCGGAGGGTCTCGCCAGGCGTCGCGGACGATATATATATCCTGGAAAAGCCCTTTTGTAAAAGTATGTTCAGCTCCTCCCGGGTATTCCGGTTCTTGCTTTGCCGGAAAGGGGTAAGGATCAACACCTTATCACCTTGTGGGAGGATGGCGATGGCCTCTACCACATCGGAGACATCGTCCTTTTTGACCAGCCGGCCCGAGACGGGAGAAAAGGTTTTGCCTACCCGGGCAAACAACAGCCGGAGATAGTCGTATACTTCTGTCATGCTGCCTACCGTACTGCGGGGAGTCCGGGTGATAACCTTTTGCTCGATGGCAATGGCGGGACACAGTCCTTTAATATAGTCCACATCCGGCTTGTTCATCCGGGCCATGAACTGACGGGCATAGGCGCTAAGACTTTCTGCATATCGGCGTTGTCCTTCCGCGAACAGGGTGTCGATGGTAAGGGAAGACTTTCCCGATCCGGATACGCCCGTGACCACCACAAGCTTACCCCGGGGAATGGAAACATCGATATTTTTTAGATTATGGACCCTGGCTCCTTTTATAAAGATGGCGTCTGTATGTGTTGACGGGAGCTCGTGCCTCAATTTCTCTGCCTTCTGCTGCTGTACTTTACTGGATGTGCCCATATATATTAAGATGATGACCGTCTTCTCGGACGACGAACCGCTGGTTCGTAGGTATAACAAACCTACGCCAAATATGGTTACGAATGACGAATATTACTAAAATTTTGAGCAGGACGCCCACCGCTCCAACCTTGGCCCGAATTTTGAAAAGAGGTTCATCTGTAGTTCTCCCACAGTTTCAATCCCCATATGTGAGAGGGCGGTTGATTAATTCCTAAAATAACGATTTCCTGAAACAGAAAGGCTGATAGGACAAAATAAGTACTTACCTTATTATTTTCCGGGCGTTACAATGAATTAATTAACAAAATATTTCCCAGAATGTTGTTTTTTCCAAAAAATGTATATCTTTAAACTCGATTCGCACAATAACAAATTGTGCACAATCGAAGAAAAATTGTGAATTACTTAGGTTAAATTATCTACCCAAAAACTTCGCCTATCGATTGAACACTTCTACATAGAAAAACCGACCATCTTTAAAATCCATATATATATCCTATCACCTTCAAAAACCCGTAGAAGTTTATGACATTGCTACGCAAAAAAACAGACCACGAGCTTATTCATCAATTCCGTGACGGCGACCTGTATGCACTGGAAGCATTGATCGTCAGACATAAGGATAAGCTGTACACTTCAATTCTCTTCCTGGTCAAGGACAAGTACCTTGCTGAGGACATTTTCCAGGACGTACTGATCAAGATCATCGACACCATCCGTGGCGGACGCTACACTGAAGAAGGTAAATTCCTTCCCTGGGCCATGCGTATTGCGCACAATCTCTGTGTGGATCATTTCCGCAAGGTCAAGCGTACACCTGCCATCAAGACCAGCGATGATCGTGACATCTTTGAAGTATTGCATTTCACCGAAGAAGGCGCTGACACCAAAATGATGAAGCGTCAGAGCCACGACCGGGTACGCCAGATGCTGGATCTGTTACCCGAAGATCAACGCGAGGTTATTATCCTCCGTCACTACGCCGATCTTTCTTTCAAGGAGATCGCCGCCCTTACCAACTGCAGCATCAATACGGCCCTTGGCCGCATGCGTTATGGCCTTATCAACCTGCGCAAAATGATGACTGAGAAAAAAATCGCATTATAATATCGGAAAGTTAGAATTTTACATTAAATCCAATTATCAGGATATATCTGGTATGATAAAGATGGTTAGTCACTCCGGATGGTACGAAGAACGAAGTGATGTTTTTTTAGTTATCTTTAACTACAAAGGACAACGGAACAAAGAAAGAACCGCTAACTTTAATGTGTGGAAGATCGATTAAAAAAATAATTTAAGTTCCTGCTCGTTAAGGGCAGGGACTTTTTTTATTCCCGAACATATTGTCATTCTGGCTCTCCATCTGACGAAGACGAGCTCTTGACCCTGTCGGAAGGCCGGGACAGAATGACGCCTAATTGGCCAAAGGCCCGTCTCCGGCGGGCCTTTGCTCTTATACTATTCACAAACTTTTATCTCGAAGAAGTGGCGGACTGCTGGCCGTGGTGGAAGGCGTCAAGTCCGCATTGCAGCCATTCCGCATACGCTTTTACACTGGGAGTATACCCTACAGGATAATTCATTAATTTCTCATCGGGACTGATAATGGCATACAGAGGCTGTGATGCATTCTTAAAATTCTCCGACTGCAGGGTCGCAAACTTATCCCCGACAGTTACGATTTTTTTCTTACTGCCATCGCTGGTGGTAAAGAGGAATTGCTGATCATCGGGTAGGTCTTTTTTATCATCCACATATAGTGAAACGAGAATAAAGTCCTTTTGTATCAAGTTCTTCACATCTTCTTTGGGCCAGACATTCTCTTCCATCTTACGGCAATTTACGCAAGCCCACCCCGTAAAATCGATCAGTATAGGTTTATGTTCTGTTCTTGCCAGTTGGAGAGCCTTGTCATAATCATTGATAACAGCAGGTTCCACGCCTTTCTCTTCACCCGAAGATTTATAAAGACTATACGTCAGGGGTGGGGGGAAACCACTGATCAACGCCCTATTCGCATATTTTGTATTCGTGACGCCCGGCGCCAGATAGGCAGCCACCGCAATGAAAAAGAAGCCGATCACAATTCTTCCCTTGCTCAGCTTTGCCGGAGGCGGGTCATGCTTGAATTTTATGACTCCCAGCAGATACAATGCCAGCGCCAGGCTGATAAGTATCCAGATGGCGAAGAAAGTTTCTCTTTTCAATAGCCCCCAATGTATGACCAGATCGGCATTGGATAAATACTTCAACGCCAGCGCAAGTTCAATAAAGCCAAAGAATATTTTCACCGTATTCATCCAGCTTCCACTGCGAGGCAGGGATTGCAGCCAGTTGGGGAAAAGGGCAAAAAGAGCAAAAGGCAACCCAAGAGCTATTCCAAAGCCCGCCATCGCCACCGTTAATTGTACAGCCCCACCGCTTATGGCCCCGACGAGCAACGTACCAAGCAAAGGTCCGGTACAGGAAAAGGAAACGATCACTAATGTCAGCGCCATAAAGAATATTCCTCCTTTACTGGTAATGTTGGATTTACTATCTACATTATTCGAGAGGCTACTCGGTAAAGTGATTTCAAAAAGTCCGAAAAAGGAAAGCGCAAATACAAGGAAGATTACAGCAAACGCTATATTCAGCCATATATTAGTAGAAATGTTATTCAGGACGCTCGTGTCGCTGGCCTTGAGAAAATAAAAAGGCGCGCTGATGAGGACATATATAAAGAAAATGCAGAACCCATAGAAAAAGGCATTGGAAATACCCTGCTTTCGGCTGGTTGCACGCTTAGTAAAAAAGGACACGGTCAAAGGGATCATTGGGAACGTACAAGGCATTATAAGTCCAAACAATCCGCCCAGGATACCCAATAGGAAAATGCCCAGCAAGCTCTGAGACTTGCCGTTCTCTGTTCCTGTACCACCACACTTATTGACAGGATCGTTCAGATGAATGGATGTCTTCTTAAGATCGCTGGCCGCTGAAGCAGATTCCTGCAACCCGGTGGTCTTGGCTACCAGCTCACCCGAAGCTCCCAGCCCATACTTGAACTTCACCTCCGTCGGACCGACAAAAGAGTCCTTCAATGCAGCCATATACAATACTGCCCCCTTCAGATCAGCAGGTCCCGTATATCCAGGTTTCAAATGCACTACCAGCTCTACATCTTTTTCAAACACACGTGTCTCTGCATTGTCCAGTATTGCCTCCTTTCTAACCTCCAGCTGTCCTTTCTCCTCTATTTTTTCAATGGCTGTTTGAGCTGAGCTGTCCAGGTTTACCCTCGAATTGGGCAGATCGTCTTTCATAGTGGTAGAATACAGCCGCCAGCCATCTTTGATCTTGCCATGAAGGATCAGCACATCCTTCCCTCCCGAAAACTCCCAACGAACAACACCGCTGGTATCCTGCGCGCTGACACCCTGCCACAGGAGCATAATAAAAAGAGCCAATAAAGAATATCTGTATTTCATCCGGATGATCTTGAAAAAACAAACGAGTCCCGCAAAGAACCCGTTTTATAATTATCTTTTACGTCGCCTGGCTGACAAGTAGGCAAGACGGACCACAGGTCCGGCGGCCGAAGGCCAATCATTAGCCGATATTGCGCGACGAGTCACCTTTCAAACAGCGAGAAGCGCAATATCACCCGCCAATATTAACGTTAAAATCCACATCTGCCGGCGGTAAGCATTCATGATCATTGCACACCATGAACTCTACCTTCCCCGCCAGGCTGGTCTTTGCCTTGCTCTTCAGCTGAACGGTTTGCACAAAATCCACCATATTCTCATAATACCGGACATTGCTCTTAAAGGCATCCTCATACTTCGTTACCATCTTACCAACCTCCTTTACCTTCCCCGACGGAGCCAGCAAAGGATTCTTTGTAAATACGAAGCTGGTAGAAACAGGACCATCTCCACCATTCTGCGAATACATATGCCAGCCTCCACCTATATTGGCCATCATATGCACTTCATAAACCTTATCGGAGATCTTTTTGACGGAATATTTCCATGTTACCTCCTTGTTGGATTGAGCCATTACCAATGTCCCCATCAATAAAGCCAGACCGAAGAGTGTGATTTTTTTCGTATTCATCTATCAAATATCCGGTTCAAAATGTTAGAGAAAGTTTAAATATTGACCAGTCCGGCCTCCTTGCGGACGGACGGTTGCTTTTTATCAATAAATAATGCTTTCAGTATACTCCTGCCATCGACATTCCCCAAAAATTCAGAGCACGCCCGCTCAGGATGCGGCATCATACCAAATACGTTCCTCGTCTTATTACAAATACCCGCAATATTACGAAGGCTTCCATTCGGATTGCCTGCGGGGCCTACAATACCCTGTTCGTCGGCATATCGGTAGATCACCTGTCCACCTGCTTCCAGCTCATCCAGGGTCTTTTCGTCCGCATAAAATCTTCCCTCCCCATGGGCAATAGGGATCATCAGAGCCTTGCCCTGGTCGCCTTCCCCGCGGAGATATACATTCTTGCTGATAAATTGCTGATTGGCATTGCGCAGCAGCGCACCTGGCAGCAGATGAGATTCACAAAGTATCTGGAAGCCATTGCATACCCCCAGCACCTTTCCTCCCTCCCCGGCAAATTTGATCACACTTTGCATAATAGGGCTGAATCGGGCGATGGCCCCGCAACGGAGATAATCACCATAGGAGAATCCGCCGGGCAGCACGATACAGTCTTCCGTAGTGAACCCGCTGAGGTCAGTGTCCTTATGCCAAAGCATAATGACTTCCTGGCCAAGGTCATACTGCAGGGCATCCTGCATATCACGATCACAATTCGAACCCGGGAAAACAACTACTCCAAACTTCATGAGGGAACTATTTTTTTGATGGTCCAAAGGTACGAAAATTCCCGGTCAAAGGTCCCGCCCTCAGGCGAAGTAATTAAAAGCAACTACATAAGCGACTATTAACCAATGCAATATGAGAGGTCCTGTCGTCCGTGAGGGAAAATAATACGCTGCTGCATGAAACCCTGCAAAGGGCACCGCCATCACGATCCAGTTCTCGTAGGAGTCAGCCCTGTTGATGAGGATAATAACGACAGCCACCAGCAGGAAAAGAAGCAGCAGACTCCATGCCTTCCGTATCTGAATAAGGAACTTGCTCAGGTTTTTCTGTACAAATACCCCCCCGATGATAAAAGGCAGGAGCAGCCAGAACATTCCCATAACAGTCCAGACATACGTTGGCCTGGCCGGTATGGTAAACACAATATGCGGTAACACGCTTTTCCAGTCCCAATGCCCCGTCAGATACAGTATCAGGAAAAGAAAATAATAGGGAAAAGTGAACCCCAGCAACCCCACCATCCATTCCCGGATACGAAAGGGACGCATGGTGATCAATCCAAAAAGCACCAGCAGCAGGAATGCCATGGCAGGTATATACAGGAGAGAGACGATGCCCGTCCATATGCCGATGCTAAAAATACTGGTCCCCGGCCGGTGGCTGTTGTACAGATCGATCATGCTATACCATATCCAGATCATGATCAGATTGACCAGCAGGGGCGCCGAAAAATGTCCCCAGTCCGGCAACAAAGAAGTGATCAGTATATAGGACATGCCGGGCAGGAAATTGGGCTTGGGCAATAGTTTATTGTGATTGCAAATATGATTGAAAAGGAGGGCCTGTGCGCATAGGATGAGCCAGGCAAGTATGGCGTATACGATGGCGGTATGTCCAAACACGGAATCCACCCCTTTTATGATCAGGCGGTATAGATAATTGTCTTCGGGATGCAGAACAGGGGCCACCGGATGGAGGAAGAGGGGAAATTTCAACACAAGGGCATATACGAGTAATATCAGGGCAATGCCCGGGTTCTTTTGTCTAAATATACCGATCACCGGATCTTGATTTTGTATGTCCAACTAGAAATCCACCTTCGCAAAACAAAGATAGTTCCTGTAAAGGCAAGGTATGATCGTTTCCCAGCTGCTGACCTGCTTGCCATAACGGGGCATGAAATCATATCCCTTATCCAGGTTCTTTAACGTAGGATAACGTGTAATCTTGCCCTCGGGAGAAATACTTTGATCATTTAAGAGCATATTCTTGCGCTCATACTGATTGAACAGGAAATGAAGCTCTCCACCCGTATTTACCATATCATGGGAGATAAGATTCTCGGTGTCGTCGTCGAACTGGCTCTTGGGGATCACATTGCTCCACTGAAGATTGCCCTCGTGATCGAATGACAGGATCATGATGTTCTCCGCATGGAAACGGGTGGCGTAATTGCCATACCCCCTGTTCCAGGCGCCATAACCATAATAAGGACTGTAATAGGGAGAATAAAAGCCTGGTCCAAAGGCCGGGTTATAATAGTCCCACCGGTTGAACATATTCCCCCTGGACGTCGTATACAGGGATTCGCTCACCAGCAGATATCCCCCATCCCGCTTGGTTATAATATGCCTGATAAAATAGTCGTTGAAGGCCATCTTGAGATTGGCGTCCGAACTCTTGGCCAGCGCCCGCAGCTCATCATTGAATATGGTCACCGTCTCTTTCAGACGTGAGTCCGATCCCTTATCCCAGATGACGGTATATAGTCCTTCGATATTGCCTCTTTTCTGTTTGTAAAAAAACCCTGTGAGGATAAATCGCCGGTTGTTATTGTCCACCTTCATCTTGATCTCATCCAGGATCCTGTCGCCCGCGCCGATGTCTTTTACGGAAAAACTGTCTGACAGCGGTCCCTTCGAAACAAGACTGACCCTGGTGATATAATCATTGCTGCCGCTGCGCTGGTATTTGCCAAAGACCAGTTCCCCCTCATTGTCCAGCAGAAAGTCCGTGAAAAGCTCGTTGCGCTCTTCCATGGGAAGATAAATCCTATGCCTGTCCAGCAGGTTCAGCGAATCATCATACAGGAAAGACGTAAAAAGAAAATTCTTGGGATTCTTGCTGTTGATCTTAAAGACCATGATCTTCTTCTTGTTCTCGCTGACGATGGTGGTATAGATCTTATTGCTGGCCGCAAATCCTATCTGGGTAGTGTCCAGCTCGATAGGCTGACCGATCACCTTGGCCGCGCCATCCATCTTCACCGCGGTGCAATGGACAATGCTCCGGTGCTGATGCTCATAGATCATATAGAAATAGTCCGGATAGGCTACAAAGTCCACATTGATGTACTTATCCGGCATGAAGGAAAGGGGCACCCGTTGTACAAGCTTCATATTCGCATCGTAGATACAGATGACGCTGTTCGAACTATTGTTCTTGAAAATCAGGAAGTTACCATTGAGTTTGCCAATGATCTCGAAGTTGGTGCGCCGACCATCCTCCCGCTCGGGTTCGCTGTAAATGATCTGCTGGGCAGATAACAGCCGGGGAGCAAGCAACATCGATAGTAAAATAAAGGATAACAGGATTCTGTTCATATAGTAGCCTCAGTACTTTGATTATTTATACGTGCATTTTACACAAAAGTTGGTCTCCATACGGCGTCTTTAACCCATCGTTTTGTTAAAACCCTTTGTAAGATACCTAAAAGTTTGAATTCCGCCCCGCCAGGGCCTGCCACTCATCCCGGATTAAAAATATTAAGATTTTATAAAATTCTGAGCCTGAAAATGTGCGGGAACTGGGCTTCATCGAAAAATAGCCCGTTCCCGCAAACCGCTAATGTCTGAGGCCTTCGTCGGACCTGCTTCGACACGGTCCTCCTCGGTCGTAACCTTCGCCAAAGGCTCGGTTATGGACGAGCCGCATCCTGCGACTCAAAAAATGCTATACAGGTTTTGTTTATTTCACTGTACTTTTGCTCTCCAGCTAGCATCCGGGCTTAAATTTTAAAAAAGACTATCTCAGTCGTGAGCAAACAGATTAACAAAGTCAGCTTCGCAAACCTCGTTATTGCATTAGGTATCATTTACGGCGACATCGGAACCTCCCCCCTCTACGTGCTCAATGCGATCATCCACGGCAGGATCATCGAGGAAAAGCTGATCCTGGGAGCCCTCTCCTGTATCATCTGGACCCTTACCCTGCAGACCACCGTAAAATATGTCTGGCTGACATTAAAGGCGGATAACAATGGTGAAGGCGGCATATTCTCCCTATATGCCCTGGTACGCCGTCAAAAAAGATGGCTGGTCCTGCCGGCAATGATCGGGGGCGCGGCGCTGCTGGCGGACGGTATGATCACTCCACCCATCTCGGTGACCGCCGCCATCGAAGGCCTGAGACAGATGCCGGCTTTCCAGTATATGGATCAATCCACCATCGTCTATATCGTTCTGGGCATCCTGGTGGTGCTTTTCTTTTTGCAACAGTTTGGTACGGAGTCCATTGGGAAGCTTTTCGGCCCCATCATGTTCGTCTGGTTCACCATGCTCGCCGTGCTGGGTTCCAATCACCTGCTGGATGACCTGGGCATCTTCAAGGCGCTCAGTCCCCACTATGCCATCGAGCTGCTCACCACTTACCCCAAAGGCTTCTGGATCCTCGGCGCCGTGTTTCTCTGTACCACCGGGGCGGAAGCGCTTTATTCCGATCTGGGCCACTGTGGCAGGGGCAATATCCGCTTTTCCTGGATCTATGTGAAGATCTGTCTTATATTAAATTACCTGGGCCAGGGCGCCTGGCTCCTGGCGCAATACCATGGCAGGTTCTTCGACACTGAACGCGCCAATCCTTTTTACAATATCATGCCCGGCTGGTTCGTCATACCCGGGGTCATTATCGCTACGGCAGCAGCCATCATCGCCAGCCAGGCCCTGATCACCGGCTCCTTTACGCTCATCAGCGAGAGCATGCGGCTCAACCTTTGGCCCAAGCTGCGTATCAGCTACCCCACGGAGGAAAGAGGACAGTCCTATATTCCTGCCATCAACTTTATGCTGTTCATAGGCTGCTGTGGCATCACCCTCTATTTCAGAAATTCCGAACATATGGGAGCCGCTTATGGTCTGGCTATCACCCTCTGTATGCTGGCTACTTCCATCCTGTTCGCCAATTATCTCGTATCCCGGCGAACAACAAGTCCCCTGATCTATCTCTACCTGTCAGTTTATCTTAGCATCGAGCTGAGCTTTTTGTTTGCCAACCTGGAGAAATTCCCCCATGGCGGTTATGTCACACTGGTGGTCGGCGGCGGCCTGTTCGTGGTCATGTACGTCTGGTTCAGGGCCCGGAAGATCAAGAACCGCTATGTCGAATTTGTACGGATGGAGCACTATATCCCGCAGATACAGGAGCTGAGCAACGACCGTACCATTGCAAAATATGCTACGCATCTGGTATATATGACCAGCGCCAACAATCCCAAGGAAATAGAGCATAAGATCATTTATTCCATTCTCAATAAAAAGCCCAAGCGCAGCGATATCTACTGGTTCGTTCACGTCGATACCCTGGACGATCCCTATACCGCCGAATATTCCGTGGAGCATATCATTCCCAATGATATCATCCGGGTGGAGTTCAGACTGGGTTTCCGCATCGAGCCAAAGATCAATTTGATGTTCCGTAAGGTGGTGGAAGATCTGGTAAACAACAAGGAAGTGAATATCACCAGCCGCTACGAATCGTTGGAAAGGAATAATGTGGTGGGGGACTTCCAGTTCATCGTTATGGAAAAATACCTGAGCCAGGACAATGAGCTTCCTTTCTGGGAGCGGGTGGTGATGAAATTGTACTTCTGGCTGAAAGAGCTGAGCCTCTCCGAAGAAAGGGGGTTTGGTCTGGACCCGTCCAATGTCACCATCGAGAAATTCCCGCTGGTAGTGTCGCCAGTCCCGAATTTCAACCTGAAAAGGATCGAGACGGAATTTGAATAGTTCCATGCTCCTGCATGATTTATTATATATCATCATTGGCGCTGTCGTCCTGCTTGTCATTGCTTATTTCATACAGGACAGGCTTATCTTCAAGCCTGAAAAGCTGCCGGCCGGTTTTCAGTATAAATATGATATACCATTCAAGGAGCTCTTCTTCGACATCACAGACGGGGTACGTATCAACGGACTGCATTTCTACCGCGAGCATCCGGCAGGGTTGATCCTGTATTTGCACGGCAATACCCGCAGCATTAAGGGCTGGGCCAAATATGCAAGGGATTTTTATCGATATAATTATGACGTCGTGCTGGTGGATTACCGGGGGTTTGGCAAAAGCACGGGCCGGAGGAGCGAAAAAGCCCTCCTTAGCGACATCCAATTCGTCTACAACACACTTTTACAACAATGTCCCAACAGCAGCATGGTAGTCTATGGCCGCAGCATCGGCAGCGGTTTTGCAGCGAAGCTGGCGGCAGACAATGATCCCCGTTACCTGATCCTTGACAGCCCCTATTACAACTTCAGGAAGGTGGTGCAGCGGTTTATTCCTATCTTGCCGGTGCGATATGTTCTCCGGTATCATCTCCGGACAGATCTTTGGCTGCCCCGGGTACGCTGTCATACTTACATCCTGCACGGCACACGCGACTGGCTGATACCCATTCGACACAGCCAGCGGCTGCAGCAATTGAACCCGTCGAAAATAACGCTGATCCGCATACATGGCGGAGGGCACAATAACCTGACCACCTTCCCGGAATACCACAATTTTATCCGGGACATATTGAAAGAGTGACAAATTATGAAGATTAATAAGAAAAAAGCATATCGTTGGTTAAAAGTGCTGATACTGCTCTATTGCATCATCGGCATCGCATTCTATTATCTCCAGGACCGCATCTTATTTCATCCTGTTGCCGTGGACAAGGGGACTAAGTATGACTTTTCACAACCTTTCAAAGAGGTTGACATCCCTTACAACAAAGAGACGAACATCAACGTCATCCAGTTCACGCTCACCAACGCCGACACCCCACGAGGTGTCGTGCTGTACTTTCATGGCAACAAGGACAACGTGACCCATTACGCTCCTTTTGCTGCCGACTTTACCCACAATGGCTATGAGGTTTGGATGATGGACTATCCCGGCTATGGCAAAAGCACAGGAAAATTCAGCGAAGAGAATCTTTATGCTTATGCGCTGGTGCTATACCGGCTGGCGCGAAGCCGGTGGCGTCCCGATCAGATCATTATCTATGGCAAGAGCCTGGGTACCGGAGTGGCTGCACAGCTGGCGGACATACGTGACTGCCGCAGGCTGATCCTGGAATGCCCCTATTACAGCATGACATCACTGGTGCGACATTATATGCCCATATGGCCTGTCGGCAGCATGCTGCACTATAAATTCCCCACCTATGAGCATCTCCCGAACGTGACGGCGCCCATCACCATTTTCCACGGCGCCAGCGATGGAGTAGTGCCTTATAGCAATGCATCGGGTTTAAAGCCGCTGTTGAAGGCGGGCGATGAGTTTATTACCATTGAAGGAGGTGGGCATAACGATCTGCATGATCATCAGGAGTTCAAAAGCCGTATCCGCTCCCTCCTCACCCCCGGTATAAAATAATGATTATGGCTGACGGGAAATATATCCGCATGCAGGTCCAGCGGATACAGCCGTCCCTTCTCCAGGTAATAGGGCTCGTAGCCCAGCGGCCGCAGAAGATCAAAGAATTTAATACGCTCACTCTTGTCCACCAGCTCCACCAGCAATATCGGCCGATGCCTGGACAACGTTTCCATTAGGGAGGAAAAGACCTTTATCTCCAACCCCTCCACATCGCATTTTATAAAATCCAAACGGGGCAGCTGGCTGAACAGCCTGTCCCCCTCTTCATTTTTTACTTTCACCTGCTCCAGGTACTCATAACGCCCATCGCTCTTCATTACCCGTGCATAGGCGAATTGTTTGTTATTCCCCACCTTGGGAATTCCCATCTCCACGTAGTCGCCATCCCCGCCAAGAGCCACCTGCAGCAGCTCCACATTGCTTACCTTCTTCTTTTGTAACAGCTTTCCCAGCACTTCGTTGAATACAGGCATGGGCTCGATGGCTATGACCTTACCCGTCGCGCCGGCCAGCCTGCTCATCTCAAAGGTATAGTACCCCAGGTGGGCGCCGATGTCCACACAGACATCACCTTTCCCCACGATGTGCTGTAAAAAATAAACGTCCTGGTAAATAAGTCCCAGCTTGCCGGTTGGATACAGCCGCTGGAAAGTGCCAGCCAGTAAGGATAAATAATTACGTTCCCCCAATATATTGATTAACCGACGCTTGATACCCATACACGCTATTAGGACCGCAAGCTACGTGCTTCCCGGGGATTTTTCAAATGGGAACCACATGCTGGTTCTTGTTTTGCCGCACCTTCTCGGGTATGGACTTGATGATCTCTTCCCGCAAGGCCTGCACAAGCCGTTGCTTTACAAAGTCGCGATGCACCACCAGACTCACCTCCCGCATAGGGGCCGGGCGCTTGAAATGACGGATCAGCTGGGATTGTTTTTTGGTAAGGTCCATGGCAGCCAGCTCGGGGAGTATCGTGATGCCATCGTTCAGCTCCACCATCCTGCGAAGGGTTTCCAGCGAGCCGGCCTCATAGTCGAAATGACTACCTTCCTTGCTGGCCTTCCTCAGCTCGCACAGGCGGACGATCTGGCTGCGGAAACAATGCCCCTCCTCCAGCAGCCACAGCTTATCGGGGTCGATGTCCTGTGCCAGCATATACGTTTTTTTATAGGCAGCGTTTTTGGGGGATACATAAACCAGCAGCTCCTCATAGAACAACACATGCTCCCGGATCCCATTCTCCTGCAGCGGGGTAACCAAAATACCTACATCGATCCTGCCCTCCCGGAGCCTGGCTACCAGGTTCTCGGTGGTCATCTCACTGACCACAAGCTTGATCTGCGGATATTTGGCCGTAAAACCCTGCACGAACAGGGGCAATAAATAAGGCGCCAGGGTAGGGATGATCCCAATACGTAATTCCCCCTTTAGCAAACCTTTTTTGGCTTGCACGATCTCCTGGATGACCTCCTTTTCGGACAATATCTTTCTGGCCTGGTCGATCAGCTCCCGCCCCAGCTCCGTAGGCAGCACCGGCTGCTTGCTCCTGTCGAAGATCTTTATCCCCAGCTCCTCCTCCAGCTTCTGGACCTGCATGCTGAGAGTGGGCTGGGTAACAAAACAATGAGTGGCGGCAGTGGCAAAATGGCGATAAGTATCCACCGCTACGATATATTCAAGCTGTATAAATGTCATACGCAAAGATAACCCATCACATATTTCCCCGGTTTGATCACATTTTCTCCGTCAAACCCCGGCTCCCTGCAACCTTGCATCCGGAATAGGAGTCCAATGCCTTGTATTATAATCAAACAACCATTGTATCGAAAACAGACAAGGCCTGCGGCCCATAAGATCCGCCCTATGGAAATATTTAAATACAACATCTCTATAAAAATAACGTTAGTTTTGCAAATACATCTAATTCTTATGCATAAATCTACTATATTATTGGCAGCGCTTTTTCTGTCTATATTATCTTTTGCCCAGTCCCCCGTCAAAAAGATCTCCGGCAGCATCCACGATGCAGGCAGCACCCCCATCCCCGCCATTACAGTACAGCTCCTCCGGGCCTCCGACTCCACCCTGGTAAAGGGCGCCGTCACCAACGACCAGGGCAAATTCGAATTCCGGAAGATAGACAACGGGACCTACCTGCTGGTGGCGACAGGTCTCGGATATAAAAAATATACAAGCATCCCCCTGACCATTGATGATCAGCATGCTTCCATACGCCTGCCGGCCATCATCCTGCAACGGACAGGACCTGGCTTGCTGAAAGAAGTAGCCGTAACAGCTAAGAAACCCCTGGTGGAGGAGCAGCTGGACCGCACCGTGGTCAACGTAGAGTCCATGATCGGCAATGCGGGCAGCAATGCTCTGGACGTGCTGGCCAAATCCCCCGGCGTGACAGTCGGCACGGATGGAAGCATCACCCTCAACGGCAGCGGCGCGACAGTGCTGATAGACGGCAGACCCACCTACCTGTCGGCTTCCGACCTGGCGGCGTATCTCCGCTCCATTCCCGCCGGCGTCCTGGATAAAGTGGAGCTGATGACCAATCCGCCCGCAAAATATGACGCAGCAGGCGCCACCGTGATCAACATCCGGCTGAAGAAGAACAGGATGGCTGGCTTCACAGGCAACCTTTCCATGGGGTACAACCAGGGCTCCTATGGCCGCAGCAACGACGCGCTCAATCTCAACTACCATAACAACAAGGTCACCCTCTTCACCAATCTGGGCTATAGCCTCTACAACAACTATAGTGACGAATCCTATCAAAGATATTTCTACAACAACGATGGTTCGCTCAACAACGCCGTCCTCATGGACACCCGCTATAAAACCACCAGCAACGCCTGGAATGGCAAGCTGGGTATGGACTTTGCCGCTACGGCCAATACAAACTACGGCTTCGTGCTGACGGGCAATACCCGTCCCTCGGACGACCGGCTATCCTATACAAGCAACAGCTATGATGGGAATATGCACCTGGACTCTACCGGGCTTGGATATACGTCCGGCAGCTATCATTGGAAAAATCTCGGCGCCAACCTGAACCTCCAGCACCGGATGGGTAAGGAAGGAAGGGAAATAGACGCCGATCTGGATTATATCAATTACAATTCCAGCGGAAACAAATATTCCCCCAATTACGTCACCGTCCCGGATGGAACGCAAACCAGCGAATTGGACTTTCAATACCGGACACCCGCGGATATTCATATCTATTCCGCTCGGGCGGATTACACACATCCCCTGAAAGGTCGCGCCAAGCTGGAAGCAGGACTAAAATACAGCTATGTCAACACCGACATCGCCACCGACTATTACGACGTCTCAGGCAATATTCCTCTGCCGGATTACAGCCAGACAGATCATTTTGCATATAAAGAACATATCGCCGCCGCCTATACCACCTTCGGAAAGGAATGGAAAAGATTGTCTGCTCAGATAGGCGTGAGAGTGGAGAACACCCGGTCCGAGGGCCATCAGCTGGGCAATACCATCGTAAAGGACTCTTCTTTTTCCAGAACATATACGGACCTCTTCCCCACCACCTTCCTCAATTACAAGCTGGACAGCGCCGGTAAAAATACGCTGGTCCTGCGCTATGGCCGAAGGATCAATCGCCCCGGCTATCAGCAGCTGAACCCATTTCTTGCCTATCGCGACAAGTACTCCTACAATTCCGGCAACCCCTATCTGAAGCCCTGCTACAACTATCACATCGAGCTGTCCTGGCATTATAAGCAATACCTCACCATCGGTGCACACTATGATCATGTGGACGATATCATCTTCTCCACTACGACCACGGAAGGCGATATCTTTATTACCCGCCCCGGCAATATAGCCCATGGCCATATCCTATTTATGGTCGCCAACCTGTCCCTCTCCCCTACTAAATGGTGGAATTTAAATTTCTTTGGCCGGTTTGGCAACCTGGTCAACAAAAGCGCCATCAATGGAGTATACCTGGATAAAAGCATCCTCGCCGCCACCGGTGACCTCTTTAACCAGTTCCGGTTCAAAAAAGGATGGAGCGCGGAATTGTATTTCAGCGCGCGAAGCAGGATACTGTCTGCCCAGAATGTCACCGGCGCCATTTATTACACCAACGCCGCTTTCCAGAAGAATATGTGCAAGGACAAAGCCAGCCTGCGCCTGACGGTCGACGACATTTTCCATTCACGCAAAAATCACGATCAGACCACGGATATACCCTATACCGCCGCCTTCCATACCTATGTCGAGGATTCACAGCGTATCGGACTGGCATTCAGCTACCGGTTTGGCAAGGATTCCAACCGCCGCCGGAAGAAAGATAACAGCAGCGCAGAGGAAGAGCAGGGTCGGGTCAATTGAATCTAATAATAATTGAAGTTTATCGCGACGGACCCGGCAGCGACACCCGTAGGCGTCAGCTTACTGACCCTTCCCGAACCATCCGCATTAACAGAGTAGCTGAAACCACCGGGAGGCAGCCCATCGCCCACTCCGGTGACCTTATTCATCGTAGACTTCGAAATATAGTCGGACCATCCGCCGTAGCCGTAGGTAGTGAGAACATACAACAACGGACCGACGCTACCGGCAATCTCCGCCTTGTAACCAGGATTGGCCCCGGTAGCATGCCCATACGTAACATCGGCTTGCTTTTCCCATGCGCCGTTGTTCGTACCCCATACCTTCTCGGCAGTGAGATTGCCATTCGTCACCAGCAGCGAATCTATCTGGCCATCATCCATCGTCCCTTCGAAAAGAATAGTACAGATGATATAATTACCCGAATAAACGTAGTGCGTCACAAAATGACTGGTAGCACAGGTGTCTTCCGTGATCCTCCCCTGCCCGTCGAATGTCAGCTGATGGGTCTCCTGATTATTGGCATTGTCAGAATACAGGTAACTGTCGGGCAATGTATTACTCCCGGAAAAAGTAAAGTCGAATCTGACAAAATAGGAATTACCATTGTTTGTTACATACTGGCCATAGCTCGCAACTTTTTTCTGATCATCATACGTAAAAGAATCTATCAGCACCTCACCCGGACTCGACGTATAGACGGACTTGAGATAGGAATTGTTCACCGGATTGCCGCCGCCCGCATCATTGTGGTGACTACAGGAAGAAAATAGAAGTATAATAAATGCACAAAGGGCAGACGCCTGCAGCGGTATGGGTTTAAAGGACATGGTCGTTGGTTTTATTGCTTATCTAACTACAGGCCTAAAATAGACAAAGACATTGGGATATGCAACCCCATCTCCACTCATTCTTCCAATGTGACCCTTTCTACCTCCACACTAAGGGTATATTCCATCCCGTGCTTCAGCGCATAATTGTCGCCGCCATGGCTGACGGGAAATTCATAGCAGACAGGATAGTCGTATTGCTGAACAATATCGCGGATGATCTCCTGGACCGTCTGCCCAAAAGGCCGTGTGGTATCCTTCATTTCCGTAAAGCCTCCAATAACAAGACCCGCCAGCTTGTCGAGACGGCCATTGCGTTTCAGCTGATACAACATCCGGTCCACATTGTACAGGTATTCTCCCACATCCTCCAGGAATAGTATCCTTCCCTTTGTCTTTATTTCAGAGGTAGTACCGCACAGATGCGCCAGCAGGGAAAGGTTTCCTCCTACCAGCGGCGCCGTAGCCTGGCCCGTTCTGTTGAATGGATGCACGGCACAGCTATAGCGGGTTTTCCTTCCTTCCATGGCCGCACGCAGCGAAGCGACATGTGCCCCTTCCGCACCACCTTCGTTGAAAGCGCCCGCCATAGGCGCATGCAGGCTGGCGGTTTTATAGTTGGTGTAAATATGCGCATGCAGGATCGTAATATCGCTGAAGCCGATGACCCATTTGGGATTTTTCTCAAAGGCCGTGAAGTCTATTTTGTCGACGATACGGCTAAGGCCATAACCGCCACGCCCACAGAGGATGGCTTTTATGGCAGGATTGTCCAGCGCCTGCTGAAGGTCCGCCAGCCTTTCCTCATCCGATCCGGAAAAATAGTTCGCCGAATGGCTGTTCATTGTCTTTCCCACCTGTACGGCATACCCCCAGCTGCGCAGGGTCTCGATACAGGTCTGCGCCCTCTCCGGCGCCATATAGCCGGCAGGGCAGACAAGGGCAATGGTATCACCGGGTTGCAGGGCTGGCGGGATGTGCATCATATATGGTCCTCCAGGGTAACATTTTCAGTAGTGACGGTGAGCCGGTGGGACATCCCATATTTTAAAGCATAATTATTTTTTTGATGCCCTACGGGGAAGTCGAATGCCACAGGGAAATTATAGGCCCGGACCCTTTCCAGCACGATGTCGTATAAGGTGCGGCCAAACTCTTCGCCCGGATCGTCAGGCTTTATTTTAAACCCGCCTACTATAAGGCCTTGCAGTCCCCCCAGTTTGCCGGTACGTTCCAGGTTCCAGAACATACGATCGATGCTGTATAGATATTCACCCGTGTCTTCCACGAAGAGGATCTTTCCTACTGTATCGATATCGGATCGGGTGCCGGACAGCGTCTCTATCGTCTTCAGATTACCGCCCACCAGCAGCCCTTCCCCAACGCCCGTCTTGTTCTTTTCATGTATACAGGTGGGATATTGAATGGGTTGGCCTGTAAGAGCCTGACGTATGGACAAAATAGAATCTATCTGTACGGGTTCCGCCTTTGACCAGTCGTCCGGGAAGCTGTTGCACATCTTGGAATGTATGGCAGCCATATTCAGATTGCGGTGGATATGACAAAGCAGGACCGTAATGTCGCTAAAGCCGATGACCCATTTGGGATAATTCGAAAGGCCGCTGAGATCCAGCCGGTCGACAATGCGGACAGCTCCATATCCCCCTCTGGCGCAGAGGATGGCCTTCAGATTGGGGTCGTCTATCATTTGCTGCAGATCCGCGGCTCTTTCAGCATCGGTGCCGCCAAAGCTAAAATCTTTTTTACCCACTGTGTCGCCGATCTTTATCTTAAACCCCCAGCTTTCTATCTGTTGAATGGCCGGTTCGATCTCCATCAATGTAATAAATCCCGCAGGGCAGGTGATGCCGATGGTATCGCCGGTTGAAAGATAGTCGGGTACACGGGATGGTACGGGCTTCACAACCTTTGGTCCCTGCACGGTCTGCCGCCGTGGAGCGCCCAATACGGGAAGGGTAGCTCCCGCGCCCAGGGTAAGGAGGGAAGAAAGAAAATGTTTACGCTTCATGGCTCCGAAGTTAACTAAACTTTTTTCGGATCATCTGAATTTTGAGCCTAACTTGCCGCTTTAAAAAAGCAACCTGACGGACCACAGGTTCGCCGGCCGAAATGCGAAGCATTCACCGAGACCTATGAAAAAGACATTAATTAACGAGGTAACACCATCATTAGCCATGCACCGGGGATGGGTTATTTTTCGCGTAAACCATACCCGGTGTTCACCTCAAAGAATGCGTTGGTTATTGGTGATCTTATTGTGTGGATGGGGACTTACAGGGCAGGCGCAGGATCTCACGGGCCAATGGACAGGAGACGTCACCAGCTCATTATCCGACCAGCGGCAGAAGCTGGTGCTGACGATCACCTCTGCGGACTCCAGCTTCGGAGGCATGCTGCACTGGTATTTTCCGGAATCTCATTATATCAGGCATCTTGTCGTCAGCGGACGTTACTACGGACGTGACTCCATTCTCACTATCCGGGAGGATAGCGTCACTGTCAACAGACCGGAAGGAGGAAAGAACAATATCATCATTGCAGGTCTGTCCGGCGAACAGACACCCAGCGACGTGGCAGACCAGCAAAAAGCAATGGGACGTCCTCCGGGCGGCTTCTATGTTCTTTATTACAAACGCATCAATCATAAGGATATCCTGGAAGGACACTGGCAAAGCACCGCACATAACAGCACCGGGAAACTACCCGGGCTGTCCATCCGCCTGGAGAAAAAAGCGCCTCCCTTCATCCCGGTGGCCATTACTACCCATAAGAAAAAAGATTCCACACAATTACGGCAGATGGGCGCCTTCCTGGGCAGGAACACCGTCGTAGCAGCGACTATCCCCGTCCCGGGCATCGATTCCATCCGTGTGGATCTGTATGACAACGGCGAAATAGACGGCGACTCCGTCAGCCTGTACCTGAACAATGAATTGGTCATTTCACATCTCAGGCTCACCGCACAGGCAAAAACGCTCATCCTTCCCATCGACAAAAGCCTGCCCGTGAACAAGCTGGTGCTGTTCGCGGAAAATCTGGGCAAGCTGCCGCCCAATACGGCGCTGATGGAAGTCACGGTGCATGGCAGGACCTATAATCTATTCCTATCCACTGACTATAAACGCAATGCCTCCGTTGAATTCAATCTGCAGGAATGAGCGCGCCCTCCCCATAGTTGGGACCCCGAAATTCCGTAAATTTGCCGTCCTTAGTGTAAATAGGACCAACGGATGAATCAACCAAAAAGATACCTGATCACGGCAGCCTTGCCTTATGCCAATGGACTGAAACATATCGGCCATCTGGCGGGGGCTTATCTGCCTGCGGATATATACGTACGATATTTAAGGGCCCAGCGCCGGGATGTGGCATTTATTTGCGGCAGCGACGAACACGGGACAGCCATTCCCATTCAGGCCATGAAAGAAGGCACTACACCACGCGCCATCATCGATAAATACCACGAGCTGATCAAACAAAACTTTGCCGACCTCGGTATCTCTTTCGATATCTACCACCGGACCAGCGAGCCCATCCATCATGAGACCTCCCAGGAATTTTTCCTGGACCTGAACAGCCGTGGTGAGCTGGAGGTAAAAGAAAGCGAGCAATATTACGATGAAGAGGCAAAAACATTCCTGGCGGACCGCTATATTATGGGCACCTGCCCCGTCTGCGGCTACCAACGAGCGTATGGCGATCAATGTGAGAATTGCGGCTCGTCATTAAGTCCCGACATGCTTATCAATCCTCATAGCACCCTCAGCGGCAAGCCTCCTATAAAAAAGAGCACCGCCCATTGGTACCTTCCGCTGGATAGACATGAGGCGTTCCTCCGGGAATGGATCCTGCAGGAGCATAAGGATGACTGGCGCGCCAGTGTAGTGGGCCAGTGTAAGAGCTGGATCGACGGCGGACTGCAGCCCAGGGCCGTGACCCGCGACCTGGACTGGGGCGTAAAAGTACCCCTGCCCGAGGCGGAAGGAAAAGTGCTCTATGTTTGGTTCGACGCTCCCATCGGCTATATCAGCGCTACCCGCCAGTGGGGACTGGACACAGGTAAAGACTGGAAACCTTACTGGTATGACAAAGACACCAAGCTGGTCCATTTCATTGGAAAGGACAATATCGTATTCCACTGTATCATCTTTCCCATCATGCTGAAATTGCATGGGAATATCTTACCTGATAATGTCCCCGCCAATGAGTTCATGAACCTGGAAGGGGACAAGATGAGCACCAGCCGGAACTGGAAGCTGGAAATGCAGGATTATATCGATGACTTTATAAAGAAGGACAACGGCGGCAGCCAGCTGGCAGACAGCCTGCGCTACTACCTGACGACCATAGCCCCCGAGACCAAGGACAGCGAGTTCACATGGAAGGGTTTTCAGGACGCCAATAACAGCGAGCTGGTCAGCATATTTGGCAATTTTGTCAACCGCACATTCGTCCTCATGCACAAGCTGTGCGGCGGCAAGGTGCCCCCATTGCACAATACCCTTCTGGACGATGTCGACAGGACCATGATCCGGGAAATAGAAAGCGCCAAATCCAGGGTGGAAGCCCTGCTGGAACAATATAAGTTCCGGGAGGCATTGTTCGAGGTCGTTGATCTATCCCGGAAAGGCAATCGATATATGCAGGAAAAGGAACCCTGGATCGTGGCCAGGACCCTCGCAGAAATACCGGCCAATCAGGGCATCATCGACAACTGCCTCCATGTATGCCTGCAATTGACGGCTAATCTCGCCATCCTGATCAATCCATTCCTTCCCTTTACGGCAAAGAAAATGCTGCACATGATGAAGGTGGTGGAAAGAATACTGGACTGGGAAAATGCCGGTAGAATGAACCTGCTGAGCGTAGGTTATAGCCTCCGCGCCCCCGAGCTGCTGTTCCGTAAGATCGAGGACGGGGAAGTAACGGCCCAGGTCGAAAAGCTCAAGGCCGCGTCCGCCGCCAAGGCCGCACAGACCGAGCCTGCCGCTTCTGCCCCCGTTGAAACGCCAGCCTCTACCGTTCCAGTGCCCGTCCCCTCCGAAACGCTCTCCAAACCGACCATCGTATTCGATGATTTTGCCAAACTGGACTTGAAGGTAGGAACCATCCTTCAAGCCGAAAAAGTGGAAAAGGCGGACAAACTGCTAAAGCTCACCGTCGACATGGGCACGGAACAACGGACCATCGTCTCCGGCATCGCCCTGCATTTCAGCGCCGCCGATATCATCGGCAGACAGGTGGTCGTAGTGGCCAACCTGGCCCCGAGAAAAATGCGCGGCATCGAAAGCAATGGAATGATCCTCATGGCCGAAGACAAGAGCGGCAGGCTCCATTTCGTGAGCCCCGGAGACAAGATCGATGCAGGGTCCGGCGTAAGCTGAAAATGCTCAGCCGGCGCCTGAGAAATCCCGGCCCCGTTATTTCTCGTACATATGGGCATCCCATGGATCGACGAGTCAAATACGGCTGGACACTGCTGCTGCTTCTTATCGCAGGCCTGCTCTTATATGGGTATTTTTATCATAGGACGGACCAGGCGCCACACGGGATCACTACAACATCCATCCCCATCAGCGCCGCAGACCTGATCAGTCTCTCCGATAAAAATGAAGCCCTCTTCAACCGGAAATATCTCTATAAAGTCCTCTCCGTCCGCGGCGTCGTCCGGGAAGTGAGAAAGACAAGGAATGGGATCATCGTCCTGCTGGAAGGGCAACATGCCCTGCCTGAAGCAGTTAGCTGCAGCCTGGATACCCTCTATACCCACCTGCCAGAACTCCAGCCTGGGGACAGCTGCACGATCCTGGGTAACTGCGCCGGCCGCCTGCAAAATGTCATTCTCCTTCAATGTATTGTGGAAAAATAGCCGCTGTCATACTATAAAGGACAAAAAAATAAGGTTTAACCCTTAGATTTTGGCAGTTTCATACTTAGCAAATCATAATTGCGTTGTAGTAACGACCCATTCTGCTCACACCTGTCAGCCTTATATTAATCCGTTTTCAGGTTTGTGTGCAGCGGTAAATCTAATATCAAACACGTTCCTATTGTGCTATGAAACAAAACCTGCAATACAAAATACTACCTTATCAGCGGTACAATAATTATTACCACGAGAAGGAAAATTTTTACAGGAGCTTCATCAATCAGTATTACCTTGATTTTGCACATCAGATGCTGTCACAGGAGCATCTTTCCCCTTATCTGACCAATACGATCATTGCCCCTCAGGAAATACCATTCGGCGCCAGCCCCAGAAGGGTCATCTGGAAAACAGGCATGCCTTCTTTCCAGCTAAAGGATATCAATGACTTTAAGGACCACAAGATCCTTTTCTACCGCACCAAGCTGCTACGTCAGAAGGTATTGATCCAGTTCCATTTCATCCAGGGGTATTTCTATTACTCGCAGCTGAGCTTCCTTTCTTTTACGGAAAAGACGAATGAAATACTCGTAAATTCTATAAAGGACAAATATCAGTGTTCAGGCTCCTTTGAGAATGAGGAGAAAGTATACCTGACAGATATATGCGGCAATAAAATGATCATCGAGAAGGGCGTCTATCTCACTGTTAGCTATATCTGCGGCGACAGCCATCCGAGAAAGCTCATGCAGGACCAGATGCAGGTTCGTATGGATCAGACCAGCAAGGCCGATAATTACGAGATCGATCGCCTGAGTAAGATCCTCTAACATATTATACTTCATAATTTTAAAAAGAGGCTGTCAGGCCTCTCCCCTGACCGGTTTCACCAGTCAGGACATAATGCTAAAAAAGAGGCCAGACCAATTTTTTTTCTCAAGGGATGGCCTCTTTTTTATTTCAATTTTCCCTACCTTTAAAGTAAATAGTTGTTTAACTAACTAATTTCAAGCCATGAACCGGATCATCAAAAAAGTAGCCGTATTGGGAAGTGGTGTAATGGGATCGAGGATCGCCTGCCATTTCGCAGGCATTGGCATTCAAACGCTGCTAATGGACATCGCTCCTACAGCGCTGAATGAGGCAGAAGCGGCAAAAAAGCTCACCCTGGACCATCCGGCCGTAAAAAACCGGATCGTGAACGAAGCATTGGCAGCGGCCCTCAAATCCAATCCCTCTCCCATCTATACCAGGGAAGTAGTCAAAAGGATAAAGACAGGTAATTTCACGGACAATATGAAAGATATCGCCGGCTGCGACTGGGTCATAGAAGTGGTGATCGAGCGCCTCGATATCAAGCAGCAGGTATTCACGGAGGTGGAGAAATACCGTAAACCAGGAACGCTCATCACCTCGAATACATCCGGTATCCCTGTCCATCTGATGACTGAAGGACGCAGCGATGATTTTAAAAAACATTTCTGCGGCACACACTTCTTTAATCCTCCCCGCTACCTCCGGCTCCTGGAGATCATTCCCACACCCGACACCGATCCGGCAGTGGTGGAATTCCTTTTGCACTATGGAGACCTTTATCTTGGCAAAACAACCGTGCTCGCAAAGGACACTCCCGCCTTCATCGCCAATCGCATCGGCGTCTACGGGATCATGGCCATTTTTGGACTGGTGGAAAAGCTGGGGCTGACCATCGATGAGGTGGATGCCCTGACCGGCCCTGTCATCGGCCGGCCCAAGTCGGCAACCTTTCGTACAGCGGATGTGGTGGGCATCGACACCCTGGTAAAAGTGGCAAAGGGAGTGGCCGAAAATTGCCCGAAGGATGAGCAAAAGGCCGTCTTCAACATACCAGCCTGGCTGGATAAGATAGTAGCCAATAAATGGCTGGGAGACAAGACGGGACAGGGCTTTTTCAAAAAGACCAAAGGGGCGGGCGGCGAAAAAGAGATCCTGACCCTGGACCTCAAAACATTGGAATATGGCCCCCGGCAGAAGCCGAAATTCGCCACCCTCGAAGCAGCCAAACCCATCGACGACCTGAAGACACGTCTGAAACTTCTTCTTCAGGGCACAGACAAGGCTGGTGAGTTCTACCGCCAGTTCCATTACGGTCTCTTTTCTTATATCTCTCACCGCATACCCGAAATTTCGGATGAGCTTTACCGTGTGGACGACGCCATGATGGCGGGTTTTGGCTGGGAGATAGGCGCCTTCGAAAGCTGGGACGTGCTGAGCGTGGAGGCCACCGTTAAAAAAATGAAAGAGACAGGCTATACAGTAGCCCCCTGGGTAGAAGAAATGCTGGCCTCCGGCGCACGCACTTTCTACAAGGTAGAGCAGGGCCGGAAACTCTATTACGATGTCCCATCCAGGTCTTATAAACCTCTCCCAGGCGGCGAAGCATTCCTTGTCATGCGCAACTTCGAAGGGCAGACGGTATGGAAGAACAGCGCCTGTCGTCTCTATCATCTCGACGACGCCGTGCTTGGTCTCGAATGGTATACGAAAATGGGCAGCATCGGAGGGGAAGTATTGGAAGGCGTCCAAAAAAGTATTGCCCTGGCGGAAGAGAAATATAAAGGGGTGGTCATCGCGGGCGAAGGACCGAACTTCAGCGCCGGCGCCAATGTAGGTTTGATCTTTATGCTGGCCATCGAACAGGACTTCGATGAGCTGGATATGGCCATCCGCCAGTTCCAGTCTACGATGATGCGTGTCCGTTACTCAGCCGTACCCGTGGTGATCGCTCCGCATGGATTGACATTGGGTGGGGCCTGTGAGATGAGTCTGCATGCCGACCGTGTGGTGGCCGCAGCCGAGTCTTATATTGGGCTGGTGGAGCTGGGTGTCGGACTGATACCTGGTGGCGGCGGTACAAAGGAATTTACTTTGAGGGCAGCCGATGAAATGCATGAGGACGAACCGGAAACCATTACATTAAAAAATCGCTTTTTCACCATCGCCACAGCCAAGGTATCCACGTCCGCCATGGAGGCTTATGAGCTGGGTATCTTGCGCAAGGGCCGGGACCTCGTCAGCCTCAACCAGGGCCGCCGCATTGCCGAAGCCAAAGCCTCGGTCATCGAGCTGTATGACGACGGATACGTGCAGCCTGTGGCCAGGACGGATGTAAAAGTGCTTGGCCGCAGCGCCCTGGGCGCTCTCTATGCCGGCATCAACGGCATGTGGCGGGGCAATTATGCGACAGACCATGATGTAAAAGTTGCCAAAAAGCTGGCCTATGTCATGTGCGGCGGCGATCTCAGCGAACCTACCCTCGTCAGCGAGCAATATATCCTGGACCTGGAAAGAGAAGCCTTCCTCAGCCTCTGCGGCGAGAAAAAAACGTTGGAAAGGATTCAGAGCGTGCTGAAGGGAGGCAAACCGTTGAGAAATTAATGTAAATTGGGACATGAAGTATCTAATATTTCTGATTTTCTTATGCCCTCTGTCACAGGCAAAGAGTAATCCAATTGACACCACCTACACCCTGACGGGCAAGGTCGAAGGCCTCCCCGACGGCTGGGTCTGGCTCTATCACAGCCAGACGGAAAAGGACATGGACTCCGCCCGGGTGAAGAACGGAACCTTTCTCATAAAAGGCCATTCGTCCACCCCTGAACGTTGCCTCCTTGGCATACAAGGCAGGCAGGGAAAAGAATTTCGCCTCGGGTTCTGGTTGCAGCCGGGGGAACTGAATCTCATCGGTAAAAAGGACTCTATCGAAAATGCCGTCATCACCGGCTCGCCCACACAGGATGAATCCCTGCAATTCAAGGCCGGCCAGAAAGATCTGGACGCCACTGAGTCAAAACTGGATAAATTGTATGACCAGGCCAGGGCAAAGAACGACAGGCCACAGATGGACAGCATAGAAAAGGCTTTCGATGACCTGGATAAACATCGCCGGGCATATGTAAAAGATTATGCAGCGGCACATCCCGCCAGCTATGTCACAGCGTATGCCGTCTATACGACCTTCGTTTATAACCCCCAGGCATCCGAGCTGAGACCATTGTACAAAGAGCTCGACCCGGTCATACAATCCAGTTATTTCGGACGACAGGTCAAAGCCAGCCTGGATGCAGCGGAGCTGACGGAAATAGGCCAGCCGGCCCCGGCCTTTGTACAAAATGATCCCAGCGGCAAGCCCATATCCCTGGCCTCCTTCAAAGGAAAATATGTACTGCTGGATTTCTGGGCCAGCTGGTGCGGACCCTGCCGGGCCGAAAATCCCAATGTCGTAGCAGCTTATCAGAAATATTCACCCAAAGGTTTCACCATCCTGGGCATTTCGCTGGATAACAACAAGGACAAATGGCTGGCCGCCGTAAAAAAAGATCAGCTGGCCTGGACACAGGTCTCTGACCTGCAAGGCTGGCAGAATAAAGTAGCAGACCTCTATGGGGTAAAAGGCATCCCCATGAACTACTTGCTGGATAAGGAAGGAAAGATCATCGCTAAAGGACTGAGGGGAGAGGACCTGGAAAAAAAGCTGGATGAATTGATGAAATAAAGATCATGGGTGAAGTTGAATTGTATACCTCTAACCACAGGCTTGTCATACGCAGCACTATCTTCTTCTATGGCGAAGCCGCGGACCAATCGCTCGCCATACAGGTGGCCGATGAGATCGCCTTTTCCTGGAACGAACCCCGGTCGATGGTCAGGGTCCGGAAAGAATGGTATGAAGTACAATTCGACATCGAGGGCATCTACACACCCGATCTCGCCCCTGCCACGGTCTGGCACAATACCAATCCGAGATACAATTACTTCCGCATAGAAGAGTTCTCCCTGCACGATATCTCATTTGTCGACGGACTGGGCTCCAACACGGGCTATTTCAAACGGGCCAACCTGCAGAGCCGCTCCACCACAGGCGCACACGAATATGGTCACACGCTGGGGCTGGATCATCCAAAGGTCCTCGATATCCGGGGCAAAGGCCAGCCGGGTATCATGTATCCCCGGGGAACCTTGTGCGATCCCGCCTTTCAATATGACCCTGCCGCAGCCCCCGGAGCCAAAGGCGGCACATTAAACCCTTTTACCCGTAAAGTATTGGACAGCGACATACAGGCGCTGAAACTATCCCGTCTGACCTTTGATCACCAATCCTTTTCCGTTCTTGGTGAATTTTCATCCTTATATCATCAGAAGCATTTGGAAAGTTGATGGGAATGTCTAACTTACTTGTCTATACAAGAACCGCATAACCCTCCGATCGTGAGCAATATCCTCTCCATTCAAAGTATCACAAAATTCTATGGCCCCATCCGGGCATTGCACGAAGTGTCCTTCGACGTACCTCCAGGGTCCGTATTTGGGGTACTTGGCCCTAATGGCAGCGGCAAGACCACCCTGCTGGGCATTATCATGGACGTCCTTCGCGCCAGCAGCGGGACCTATTCCTGGTTTGGCGAACCTCCGTCCGAACGGCAGCGTCAAAAGATCGGGACATTGCTGGAGACACCCAACTTCTATCATTACCTGTCCGGCGAAAAGAATTTGCAGATAGCCGCCGCCATCAAAGGAAGGGGTAGGGATGACATTGGCCGGGTACTGGAGGTCGTGAAGCTCACCGAAAGAAAGGACTCCCGGTTCAGCACCTACTCACTGGGTATGAAACAACGTCTGGCCATCGCCTCCTGCCTCCTGGGCGATCCGTCCGTGCTTGTCTTCGACGAGCCTACAAATGGCCTGGACCCTGTGGGTATTGCCTATACGAGGGAGCTCATCCGGGACCTTGCCAAAGAAGGTAAGACCATCGTCCTGGCCAGCCACCTGCTGGATGAAGTGGAAAAGGTCTGTACACACGTAGCCATCCTCCAGAAAGGACAGCTGCTGATGGCGGGAGATGTCAACGTGGTGCTGACCAACGAGGACTTTGTCGAGCTGGGGGCGCAAGACCTGGAACGGCTCCGCACGACGCTCGCTGGATTGCGAGGCGTCCGTCAGTTAAAAGACCTTAATGGTTATATTCAGCTGGTCTTTGAAAAGGACGCGCCCATGGACCTGGGTGAGATCAACAAATATTGTTTCGATCAGGGAGTGGTCCTGAACCACCTGCAGCTCCGTAAAAAAAGCCTGGAATCAAAATTCATGGAATTGACAAATTAACACCTTATGCTCTCAGCGCTGAAAATAGAATGGATGAAGGTAAAGAACTACCGCACATTCTGGATCCTGCTCGGCATCACTCTCATAAGCATTCCTGGGATCAACTATATGTTGTATAATATTATGGACAACAGCTTTCCCAAAGGGAAAAATGGCCAGACTCCCTTCCTGGGCAGCCCCTTTAGCTTTCCCGATGTCTGGAACACCGTCCCCTGGAATGCTTCTATTCTGTTCATCCTCCCTGCCCTTCTGATCATCACATTGACCACCAATGAATTTACATTTAAAACTCATCGGCAGAATGTCATCGATGGCTGGAGCCGTCAGCGCTTTATCAGTGTCAAGCTGATAGAGATTCTGCTGATATCCATCCTGTGTACGCTGGTCGTTCTATTGACTGTCCTTGGATTCGGCTTCATAGCCAATAAGCCAGGACCGGGCATCTCCATAGTACACGACAGCCGGATGGTCTTTTTCTATTTCGTGGAGATGGTCTCCTATTCGATGATCGCTCTTTTAATAAGCATCCTTATCCGGCGCTCCGGCCTGGCCATCGGTGTCTTCTTTATCTATATGCTGGCTGAACAGATAGTCGTGGGCTTTTTTGGCAAAGGCCATCATATGAAATGGGTGAACTATCTGCCGGAGGAGGTGACGGACATGCTGCTGCCACAACCTTATGCAAAAGCGCTATTCCAACGCAACGCCACAGACTGGGAACACCACATCCCGGTGTATCTTGCCATTTCCGCACTTTATCTGATCCTATATTGCCTGATCACTAGCCGGCGCTTTGTAAAGGTCGACCTGTAAGGTTGTCCAACGCGCTTTGGATAGAAGGGTAGAGGAACTGGAACCCGCCCTTGTGTATTTTCTCTATGCTGACAGTAGTGCTTTTCAATACTTCTATGCTTAGCTCGCCCACGATTATTTTCAGCAGCAGGGAAGGCACATAGACAGGCACGAAGTAACGCCCCTTGATACGACGGGCCAGCTCCAGCGTGAGGGTCCTGTTATTCACCGGCTGCGGCGCCGCGGCATTGTATACCCCCGACCAGCTTCCGTCTTCAATAGCATGCAGGAACAGCCGGCATTGATCCTCGATATGTATCCAGCTCATCACCTGGCGACCGCTGCCCAGGATAGCCGCCACACCGAGCTTTACAGGTTTTTTGAACTCCGACAGAGCGCCCCCTTCATTGCTGAGGACAAGGCCGGTACGCAATATCACCAGCCGCCGCCCCAAAGCCGCCACGGGTGCGATGGACTCCTCCCATAGCCGGCAGGTCTCTCCCAAAAAATCATCATCCACAGGATCTGTCTCCACAAAGGGGCGGGGATTGGGAATGGCAGGGTCCGGCCCATACCAGCCGATGCCGGAGGCGCTGATGACAGCCTGCACCTTGTTCGGTATTTCTTTCAATGCTTTTACCAGCAGGGCGCTGCTTCGCGTACGGCTTTCGACAATTTCTTTTTTCCTCCGGTCAGTCCATCTTTTATCAGCCACTCCCGCCCCGGCCAGATGAACGATAAAGTCCGCGCTCCGGATAGCCTCCGGATCGATGACCTCCTTATAAGGGTCCCAGTGGGCCATAGCTGGCGTCTCCGAAGCAGCACCCATCGCACCTCCCTTTTCACCGCGCGACAAAATAATGACCCGGTGGCCCCTTGCTACCAGCATTCGGCTAAGCGCACTCCCGATCAGCCCCGTCCCACCGGTGATAAGTATAGTAGACATTGGCGGATTGTTTATAAAAGTGTAATTTACTTAATCCCAAACAAAATCCCCCCGGAGAACCAGGGGGAATAAAACAACTAAAAACAAACTATGTTTATTTGGGGCACAATTGGTCTGTTGGAAATTTAGCCCAATTGTGCCAAAGAGCTAATGTCTGTGGCCTTCGTCGGACCTGCTTCGTCACGGTCCTCCTCGGTCGTAACCTTCGTACCTCGGTTACGGACAACGAACCTGTGGTTCGTTCTGACGGCTCAATCAGGTCTTTTTCCATCCAGGAAAGTATTGATCGTGCTGATCTCCGTATTGTTATTTTCATCCGTCTTCACTTCATAATTGCTGTAGAAATTCTCCACATTGGAAATGGTATTGTACAGCTCTAAATTACGGCGGATGTAAGCCGGCACTGTTTCAAACTCATTATTCGGATCGGCAGCATTGATGTTGAACGACAAGTTGCGCAACTTGTTGATCCGTTCGGCCGCCCTGCGTTTGGGATCATCCGTATCGTCCTGCGCGGCAGGCTCCTCTGCGGGTGAGTTCGGCACCGAAAGCGAGTGAGTTTGGTGGGCCCCAGGCTCATCCGCCGCTGGACTGCCATCTCTGAACACCAGTTGCATCTCGGGTGAACTGTCCTCATCTTTGGACGGATCGGTTGTGTTCAGGATAGGTTCCTTACTAAGTGGGTTGTGTTCAGGCATCGCCTTGGGAGAACCTTCGGCTGCCGAGGGGTTGGATTGTTTTTCTGTCCATGGGTCTTCCGCATAGATATTGGATGGTCTTGCAAGGTATCCTCCGGACGCTGCAGACGCCGGAGAGCTTTTTCCAGTGTTCGGATTCACAGACTTGATATCTACCCGTGTCACAGGCTCCGGCTCGGGCGCAAGCACCCATTCTATCCTGGGACTCCGGTCGTTATTATCCACAGGTGTGTGTACCTCGGAGGAGGGGGATTTCATACCATCCATGCTGAAAAGATTGATAGCAGGCTCCGATGGAGCGCTTTCAACCAGCTTGGGGAGCAAAGTATCCGGTAGAGGAGCATGGGCAGTTTGCTCCTCTACTGACGGATCCTTGACAGTGGTAAGGACAGGCCGCTGTTCGGGCTTTGGTGCTTCCTCGGGCTGACCTAGGGTCATTAGGATCTTTTCTTCTTTCTTAGGTGCAGGTTTTGTTTCGGCGGCCTTTGTAAAGGGATCTTTATGTTCGAAGCCGGTGGCGATAAGGGTTATGCCAAGGCTTGCGCCGAGTGTATTGTCATAGCCGAGGCCCATGATCACATCCGAATGTTCGCCTGCCTGGCTGAGCAGATGATTTTGGATGATCTCCACCTCATCCATGGTAAACTCATGCTCACCCTCGGAAGAATTGATATTGATAAGGATCCATTTGGCGCCCCGTATGTCATTGTCATTCAGCAGCGGTGAATTCAGCGCCTCCTCGATGGCCTTCTGCGCCCGGTTGTCGCCCTTTGCAGTGGCGCTACCCAAAATAGCTACACCGCCATTACGCATGACAGTACATACGTCGGCAAAGTCGACATTGATCTGACCCGTGCTGTTGATCACATCCGTGATACACTTGGCGGCAGTAGCCAGCACATTATCCGCCTTGGCAAATGCTTCTTTCATCTTCAGGTTGCCAAACTGATGACGCAGCTTGTCATTGCTGATGACCAGCAAGGTGTCCACATACTGTTTCATTATCCGGATGCCTTCCTCCGCCTGCAGCTGCCTCTTTTTTCCCTCATAGGCAAAAGGCGTAGTGATGATCCCCACCGTAAGAATACCCAGGTCCTTACAGATCTTGGAAATGATGGGAGCGCCGCCGGTACCCGTACCACCACCCATGCCGGCCGTGATAAAGGCCATCTTGGTATTCACTTCCAGGATGTTCTTGATCTCTTCCAGGCTCTCTTCCGTCGCTTGCCTGCCGATGTCAGGATTGGCGCCGGCGCCCAATCCCTGTGTCAGGTGAGGCCCCAGCTGCACCTTATTCGGCACCCGGCTCGTTGCAATGGCCTGGGCATCGGTATTGCAAATGATGAAATTCACCCCCTCGATGTTCTGGCTGAACATGTGATTTACAGCATTGCTGCCACCACCACCCACACCAATGACCTTGATGATGGATGATTTCTCTTTCGGTAGATCAAAATGGATCATGACTATAAAAATTTACTTCAATAACAAATTGAACATTATATATGACGGACCGCGCGGACACGGCTCCTTTTCCTTGTCCGAAGGACAGACATCGGACCTTTCCGGAAAACGGGCTAAATTTCCCGTGAGGCCGTTTTCTGGACATTTAAAGAGCATGATCTTCCTCCTCCTTGAAGAGGTCGATGATGCCATCCTTGAATTTTCCCCAGAAATCCTTCATCCCTTTCCGGCTGCGAACCCTTGCCTGCTGGGCAAGCTCGCTGTCCTGCATAGGTTCCTCCTCTTGTTGCATATTGCTCTTCCTCAGGTTGTCGGGCACATCCATTTTCAGGAAGCCCTTGTCGAATTGCTTGCGATTGTGCTCATAATCGCTGTAACCTTTCAGGATAAGGCCGATACAAGTCGAATACGTGGGCTTGGCCAGCTCTTCTATATGCCCCGCCGCCAGGTGCTCCGTGGGATAGCCGATACGGGCATTCAATCCCGTGACATATTCCGTCAGCTGGATAAGATGCCGCAGCTGCGAACCTCCACCCGTCATGACGATCCCGCCATTCAGCGCCCTGTTGTCGAGCCCCACCTGCTTGAGATGATAGGTAACGAAATCCATGATCTCGCTCATACGCGCCTGGATGATGTTCGCCAGGTTCTTTACGCTGATCTCTTTCGCCGGCATTCCCCTGAGACCGGGAATGGTGATATAGGCATTGGCCTTGGCTTCATTGGAAAGGGCGGAGCCGAACTGGACCTTCATCTGCTCGGCCTGCGTCTTCAATACACCCAGCCCGGTCTTTATGTCGTTGGTGATATTCTCACCGCCAAAAGGAATGACGGCCGTATGCTTCAGGATCCCTTCGTAAAACACGGCAAGATCGGTAGTGCCACCGCCAATGTCCACAATGGCTACACCCGCCTCCAGATCTTCTTGCCCCATGACGGCAGCTGCCGAAGCCAGCGGCTGCAGCACAAGATCCTTGGTATGCAGGTTGCTTTTCTCCACGGCACGGTTGATGTTGCGGATGGCATTCTTATCTCCCGTGATGATATGGAAGTTGGCCCCCACCTTTACCCCGCCATACCCGATGGGGTTGGGGATGTTCTGAAAATTGTCTACGGTGAACTCCTGCGGGATCACATCGATGATCTGGTCGCCGGCGGGAATATAGGTCTTGTATTGATCGGCGATCAGCTGATCGATCTCCCGGCGGGTGATCTCGTCTTCGGTGTTCTGCCGTACAATATCACCCCTGGTCTGCAGACTTTTGATATGGTGACCGGCAATACCCACATACACCTCGGATATTTCCAGGTTGGGATTGGAGGCATAACAGTTGTCCAATGCTACCTGGATGGCTTTGATCGTTTCGTCTATATTCAGTACCTGTCCATGCTTCACCCCATTGGAGTTGGCGCGGCCGAATCCCAATATCTCCAGCTTGCCGTATTCGTTCTTACGGCCTGCAATGGCAGCGATCTTGGTCGTTCCTATGTCCAGGCCGACAATTATTGGTTGCTCGTGATTCATAAGTTTAGTTTATTTTTTCAGTTGTTTTTTTAATGGGTTAATGGTTATTATGGGGTTTATTTTTTGGCATTATTGCTCTTGGTCTGGCAAGTGGATTAGGTGAATGGTTGATCGTGGCAGGAGAGGTAGTATGCACGCTGTCTCCACTGGCAGGGATCAGATCATAATTGGTAAGCGTTTGTTCCGTTTGGGTAGGCCTTTCCAGTGGTCGCATGTCACGTTGATGGATGGTATCGGATTGCAATAGTTGTGCCGAACGGATCATCTGTTGTATATTCCTCATTCCCTGCAAAGAATCCATACGCGTACCTTCACTGCCCTTATGTGTTCCGATGACCTGCCCTGCATAAGCGACATCGATACGGGAATATTTATCAAAACCAGTCTTGCTCAATACTTCCTTATAAAAGACAAACAGCCGGTGGAACTTCGCCGGGTAGTCGCTGCCATCGCCAAAGGCTATAATATGGTTGCCAACGGTTGGGATCAGCTCAAATCTCTTGTCAGGCGTGACGTCCAGCTGGGCTATCTGCGCCATCCAGAACGAGTCTTTGCGCAGGAATGTGCTCATCTGTCGCATCTGTACGATAAGCAGGCTATCTCTCCCATGGACGCTGATCTTTGCCTCCGGATAATTCGTGAATACAGGCAATTTAGCGGTGAGCCTGTCGGACAGAGGCAGCTGGACACCGCTGCTGTCCATATAAAAGCTGTTCCCTTCATGGGTAAAGACCCTGGCCACAGGTTCCCGTTCAGTCACATTTACCCGCAGCACTTCATTGTTGTCAAAGAACAGCTCTGCATCCTTGATCCAGACATTCTTTTCCAGCACAGCTTCCATACGCCGCAGGTCGAAATGGGCAATAGGAGTATTCTGGATCTTCCCAACGCCCGTGCCAGCCAGCAGATCCAGGATCTGCTTTTTGTCGATGAACTGCGTTCCTGAAGCCCCCGCAATCTCGATCCTGTACCCTTTGCAGGTCTTATTATTCCGATAACCAATGGCCGCCACGAGCAATACCAGCACGCCGGCGCCCAATGTGCACCACAGCGTCAAAGAGACGATCTTTTTGATATTTACTTTAATGGCCATCAGTTTAATTCCATTGTGCCCTGGTCGACTCCGAAGGACCATTGAGACCCGCCCGACAGCCGGATGGGGACCGTCAGACGGGTACAACAGTGTCCGGGACGCTTAATTTCCCCGTGCACGATCAGTTGCTATTTATTTTTCTTCTCCAATATTTCTCGTATCGGCCCCACCAACGCATCGATATCGCCCGCCCCTGCCGTTATCACTAGTTCCAGGTCCTGCTTATCGCTCAGCACTGTCAACAATTCTTCTTTACTCACTACCCTCGCCTTGTCCAGTGTCATCCTCTCCACTATCATTTGGCTCGTCACCCCTTCGATAGGCAGCTCCCTCGCCGGATAAATAGGTAACAGAAACACTTCATCCGCCAGATCCAGGCTTTCCGCAAACCCCTCCACAAAGTCGCGGGTCCTCGTGAACAGGTGCGGCTGAAAGATCACCGTACACTTTCGGCCCGGATAAAGACCCCTGGCGCCGCTGATCAAAGCCCTCAGCTCCTCGGGATGATGCGCATAGTCGTCGATGAACACAACACCCTTATTCCGGAATATATACTCGAACCTTCTCTTCACACCCCGGAAGGCCGCTACAGCCGCCCGTATTCTGTCATCCTCTATGCCCAGCTGGTACGCCACAGTGATAGCCGCCGTTGCATTTTCCACATTGTGAAGCCCCCCCATATTGAGCACGACATCATTCAGCGTCCAATCCTTACTTTCCACCCGGAAATGATAGCTGCCGTCCTGGATGTGAATATCCATCGCTGAAAACCCTCCGTCCTCAAGTCCATACGTCAGGTGCCGGGCTCCCCTTAGATCCCCCGTCCTTTTCAACCCCCATTTGCTCAGCAGCGTTCCGCCCGGCTTGATCTTCCCCGAGAAGTCGATAAAGGCCTGCTCCACCTCTCCCGCTGTACCATAAATATCCAGATGATCCGCATCCATGGCCGTAATGACAGCGATGTCCGGACTTAGCTTCAGGAAGCTGCGATCATATTCATCCGCCTCCACCACACAGACATCGCGCTTATCGCTCCAGAAATTGCTGTTGTAGTTGACGGCAATGCCTCCTAAAAAAGCGTTGCAGCCATACCCGCTGTGCCGGAGAATATGCGCGATCATGGTAGTAATGGTGGTCTTGCCATGCGTACCCGCTACACAGATATTAAAAGAACTTCTGGTGATCACACCCAACACATCGCTCCGCTTCAAAATAGCATAGGAATGTCGCTGATAGTACAACAATTCCTTATGATCTTTTGGTACAGCCGGAGTATATACTACCAGGTCCGCATCTTTGGGAGCCTGCTCCGGGTCGTCTTCATAGTGGACGGGTATACCTTCATTTTCCAGCTGTCGGGTAAGGGTGGTGGATGTCCTGTCATACCCGCTGACCTCTTTTCCCTGCCCTTTGAAATACCGGGCCAGCGCACTCATCCCGATGCCACCGATACCTATAAAATAGATCTTCTTTATATCCTTTAGTTCGAGCATTGCTTTCCGCTTGTTCATTTTGGCCCTGACTTTCCATACCTGCCGCAGTCCTCCGGCCTTGACCTGGTCGCACCTCCCCAATTGACCCGGGCGGGCCCGGCAAGAATCCTCTTACCAGGGCCCTTGGGCCGGGTGCCCTTTGTTCCAAGGACCATCATTAGCCCCATTATATCTTTGCCAGGATCTCCCTCGCTATCACTTCATCCGCATTGGTCACCGCCAGTCTTCCAATATTTTCCTCCAATTGTCGTCTCTTAGAATCGTCCTTTAACAAGGCGATGATCGTAGCAACCAGCTTGTCGTTTGCCTCGCTGTCCTTTACCAGCAATCCCGCTCCCTTCTTTACAAGACTCTGTGCATTCACCGTCTGATGGTCTTCCGCTGCAAACGGAAAGGGCACAAATACTACTGCTTTCCGCTGGACACACAGCTCGGCAATGGACATGGCGCCACTGCGCGAGATCACCACATCACCCGCTGCGAACGCATATTCCATCTGCGTGATAAAGTCCCGGGTCCAGATATTTGACCTGCCCTTACAAAGCGCCGCCGCCTGCTCTGCAAAGGGTTTGCCGGTCTGCCATATCAGTTGGATACCGTTACGCTCAAACTCATCCAGGTGCACGGCAATAGCCTCATTGATACCCTTTGCCCCCAGGCTGCCCCCCGTGGAAAGCAATGTAGGCCTGGCCGGGTCCAGTCCAAAGAACTTTATAGCGTCCTCACGGCTGATCTTATTCCCGGTGATATTGGCTCTCACCGGATTGCCCGTGATTAGTATCTTCTCCGCCGGAAAGAACTTCTCCATCCCATCGCTGGCCACAAAGATGGCCCTCGCCTTCTTCGCCAACCACTGATTCGCCTTGCCGGCAAAAGAGTTCGACTCATGGATAAAAGTGGGTATCCCCTTTGCCTGCGCCGCACGCAGCACAGGGTAGCTGGAATATCCTCCTACTCCCACCACCGCATCGGGCATGAACTCCTGGATGATGTGCCGCACCTGAAAAAAGCTTTTGATCAGCTTCATTGGAAGACCGATGTTCTTTATCAAAGAGCTTCTGTTGAGACCCGCAATATCGATCCCCTCTATTCTGTAGCCAGCCTGCGGCACTTTCTCCATCTCCATCTTTCCCCTGGCCCCCACAAAGAGCAGCTCCACATCGGGCGCCTGCTTTTTCAACGCTCCTGCAATGGCTATCGCAGGGAATATATGACCTCCGGTGCCTCCGCCGGCTATGATGATCCTTTTGTTCATGCCGGCTCCTCCTCTTTTATTTGTTTAGCCTCCTTCTCCACGTTCCGCGCCACGCTGAGTATGATACCGATGGCCAGACAGGTGAACAGGAACGAGCTGCCCCCCATGCTCACCAATGGCAGCGTCACTCCCGTGACGGGAAACAGATTTACATTCACCGCCATATTGGCCAGCGCTTGTATCACCAGCGTAAAGCTCAGCCCCAACGCAAGGAATGCCCCAAAAGCATAGGGACATTTCCGGAAGATGCGAATGCTGCGCAGAAGGAATATTAGATAAATAAATACGATAAAAGCTCCTCCCACCAGCCCATACTCTTCTATTATGATGGCGTATATAAAGTCCGAATAAGGATGAGGCAGGAAATTGCGCTGCTCGCTATTACCCGGTCCTTTTCCCAGAATGCCCCCCTTGGCAATGGCGATCTTTGCCTGGTTCACCTGGTAATTGTTATCGTCGACATCCTCTTTGCTCCCATACATAAAAGCCTCCACACGGCTGACCCAGGTGCCAACCCGCACAGTAAGACGTGACCCGCTCTCCGTGCGAGGCTTCTCCGCAACACCTCCATCCGACTTATGCTTTATCACTGCCGCCATCACCAGGATCACCACCGGCACCAGCGCCACCCCAATGGTCATCAGCAGATGCTTCGCGCTTACCCTGCCGATAAACAGCAGCATCAGGCTCGTAGCTCCAATCAGCAGGGCCGTCGATAAATTCGCCGGCGCGATCAGCACGCAAACGACAGCGACAGGTATGATCACGGGAAGGAATCCCTTTTTAAAGTCCTTGATCACATCCTGCTTCCTGCTCAACAGCCGGCTCAGATACATGAAGAGCGCCAGCTTGGCCAGATCAGAGGTCTGGAAGGTCATATTGATGATGGGCAATCGTATCCAGCGGCTGCCCTCATTCAGCTTGACCCCAAAGAACAAAGTGTAGAACAACAGTGGGATGGATATCAGGAATAATATCCTCGCCACCCTGGAATACACCGTATAGTTCACCTGGTGGGCGAAATAGATCACCAGGACGCCTACCAGGATAAAGGCCGACTGCTTGAAGAGATATACTTCCGTATTGCCCTTGTACATCTTGTACGCCAGCAGTCCGGTAGAGCTGTACACGACGAGAAGGGACACCACTGCCAGCAATACCACCATGGTCCAGATCACCTTGTCGCCCTTGGTCCTGGACCCCAGGCTCCCAAAAGGAGCTTTTTCTATCGTCGTCGTGTTACTCATATTGTTTTTGTCCCTTCAGCCGGTCGCCCGGCCGCCGTCACAGATCCCGCACAGCTTCTTTGAACTGCCGGCCCCTGTCCTCATAATTTTTAAAAAGATCGAAGCTGGCGCAGGCTGGACTTAGCAGCACTACATCCCCCTTCGTAGCAAAGTGGAAAGCCGCCTTTACAGCCTCTTCCGCGCTGCCGGTATTGACCATCAAAGCCACGTCATGCTGGAATGCTTCGTGTATCTTCCGATTGTCCACGCCCATGCAAACGATGGCTTTAACTTTCTCCTTCACCAGGTCCCTGATAAGGCCATAATCATTTCCTTTATCCACCCCGCCCAGGATAAGTATCGTGGGCTTTTCCATGCTCTCCAACGCATACCAGGTGCTGTTCACATTGGTGGCCTTGGAGTCATTGATGAACTCCACTCCCCGCACCGTACTGACATATTCCATCCGGTGTTCCAGGGCCTCGAAGCTCTGTATCGCCTCACGGATCTTTTGCTTGCGGATGCCGACGGTGGCTGACGCGATGCCTGCTGCCATAGTGTTGTATTGATTGTGAATACCTTTCAACGCAAAGTCATAAATGCTCATTTGCCATTTCTCGTTGCCTGTCTCGATGTTCATTTGTCCCTTATTGATAAATCCGCCTTTGTTGGTTTCGTGTTGCATAGTAAATGGTAATGGGTTAGAATGAATGGGTTCCCGGTTTAAATATTCCTTGATCACAGGGTCGTCATCGTTGTAAATAAAATAATCGTCTTTCGTCTGGTTCATCGCGATACGGAATTTGCTTCGGATATAGTTTTCGAATTTATAGTCGTAACGATCCAGATGGTCTTCCGTGATATTGGTCAGAACGGCAACATCAGGCCTGAAGCTGACGATGTCGTCCAATTGAAAGCTGCTGATCTCCGCCACATACCATTGCTTCGGGCTCTCCGCTACCTGCCTTGCAAAAGAGTATCCAATATTGCCTACCAGCGCACAATCCAGTCCTCCATGACGGCAGATATGATAGATCATGGAAGTAGTGGTCGTCTTTCCATTGCTCCCCGTTATGCCGATGATCCTGCTATCCCCTTTATGCCGGTAAGCCAACTCTATCTCGCTGATCACCGGTATCCCCCTGGCCCTGATCTTCTTTACCATCTCATTCTTCTCGGGTATCCCCGGACTCTTCATAACCTCGTCGGCCTTCAGTATCTTCTCTTCCGTATGTCCCCCTTCCTCGAAGTCGATACCCTGCTGCTGAAGATCTTTTCTGTAATTGTCCTTCAACGGCCCTCCGTCGGAAAGAAATACCTCATAACCCTCTTTGGAAGCGAGCACTGCCGCGCCGACGCCACTCTCACCTCCCCCTAATATGACGAGTCGCTTGTTCATTGTTAAATGTCTCCGGTTCCCCGGGTTTATCTCGATCCATAATGTCTTCTCAATGGCCTCGATGATTCGGTTGCCACCCGAGTTGGGGGTTTTTTCACAAGTATGAACTCTTACTGCACCACAATTTCTTCAGCTCAGGATCGGCCTAAAGGCCGGTTCCGCAGATTGGGGTTGGTTTTTCATACTCAGTTACCTGATCTTCAACGTAGCTATGGCAAATGCCACACACAATATCGTCACGATCCAAAACCTGGTTACGATCTTGCTTTCATGATAGCCGAGTTTCTGGTAATGATGATGTAAGGGGCTCATTAAAAAGACCCTCCTTCCCTCTCCGTGTTTTTTCTTAGTGTATTTGAAGTAAGTCACCTGTATGACCACGCTGAGACTTTCCACAAGGAATACAGCGCAGAATATAGGTATTAACCATTCTTTTCTGACAATGATCGCCAGGGCGGCAATGATACCCCCCAGCGTAAGGCTGCCGGTATCACCCATAAACACCTGCGCCGGGAACGCATTGTACCAGAGAAATCCGACACAGGCCCCGATCAGCGCTCCTATAAAGATGGACAGCTCACCCAGGTTGGGGATATACATGATGTTCAGGTATTCGGCAAATCGGATATTGCCGCTGGCATAGGCAAAAATGCCCAGACAGGCCCCGATGATGGCGCTGACACCCGTGGCCAGCCCATCCAATCCATCCGTAAGGTTCGCCCCATTCGACACCGCCGTGACAATAAAGATGACGACGATGATATAAAGTATCCAGGTCAGATCCCGCAGAGCCTGCGGCAGCAGCTTGGAATAATTGAACTCATGGTTTTTTACAAAGGGAATGGACGTAATGGGCTCCTTGGCCGGAACAAACAGCTTTTTCTCTTTCCCCAGCTGCACGGTCTTCCAACCCGTCGTATCCGCCGGCAATGTCTGGCCTACATATTCCCTGTATACGGTTGTGTTGCTGCTGAAATACAATGTAGCCCCTACTACGACACCCAGCACGACCTGCCCCAATACCTTGAACCATCCCGCCAGCCCATCCTTATCTCCTTTTTTATAAGGAATGCCTTGTTCCTTTGCGATACGCTTGGCCCTCAGCTTCAAATAGTCGTCGATAAATCCTATCAGACCCAGCCAGACGGTGGCAAAAAGCATCAGCCGTATATAAACCTTATGCAGATCCGCCAGCAAAAGAGTAGGGATCAGTATCGCCAGGATGATGATAAAACCACCCATCGTGGGAGTCCCCGCCTTTTTCTGCTGACCTTCCAGCCCCAGATCACGCACCGTCTCGCCCACCTGCTTCCTCAGCAGGAAGTTGATCAGCCGCTTGCCAAAGATCATGCTGATGATCAAAGAGAACAGAACGGCCAGCAACACGCGGAACGTGATGAATTGGAACAGGGCGCTACCCGGTACCTTGATACCGGCGCTCTTAAGCCATTCGAACAAATGATACAGCATATTGGTCCTTCGTTTAAAGTGCGAGAATTGGTCTTATCTAAAAAGTAGCCCAATTCCCACATTTCGCTAATGTCTGTCCTTCGGACGAACCGCTTCCCGCGGTTCCTGGTCCGGATTATTTCTCCAGCAGCCCGAACATCTCCAGTAATACTTGTTTGTCGTCAAAAGGGTATTTTACGCCCTTTATTTCCTGGTATTTCTCATGTCCCTTCCCGGCAATGAGGACAATATCCTCCGGCCTGGCAAGGTTGATCGCCGTACGTATGGCCTCTTTCCTGTCCGCGATCTTGGTGTACTTTCTTTTGGCCGCGGTATTGAGCCCGGCCTCCATATCCAACAATATCTGCTCAGGGTCTTCGCTCCGGGGATTGTCCGAAGTAAAGATGGCCTTATCGCTGTACTCACAGGCCGCGGCGCCCATCAGCGGCCGCTTGGTCTTGTCGCGGTCACCTCCACAGCCCACCACCGTAATGATCTGCTCATGTCCCTTCCGCAGCTTCTGTATTGTAGCCAGCACATTGATCAGCGCATCGGGCGTATGGGCGTAGTCTACGATGCCGATGATCCTATCGTTGGAAGAGATGACGTAGTCGAACCTTCCCTCCGCTCCGCTAAGGGTGCTCAGCGTGCGCAGCACTTCGCTCCTATCCTGTCCCAAACAAATGGCGGCGCCATAGACGGCCAGCAGATTATAGGCATTGAACTCCCCGATGAGACGGAAATGCACTTCCTGGTCGTTGATGGTCATCACCAGTCCCGTGAGGTTGTTCTCCAGTATCTTCCCCTTAAAGTCCGCCACTGTCTTCAGGCTATAGAAATACTTTTTAGCATTGGTATTCTGCAGCATGACACCACCTCTTTTATCATCCGCATTGGAAATGGCAAAAGCATCGGAAGGCAGCGAGTCGAAAAAAGACTTTTTCACACGTATGTACTCATCAAAGGTCTTATGGTAGTCCAGGTGGTCATGTGTGATATTGCTGAACAATCCTCCTGCGTAATGAAGTCCCGCGATGCGGTGCTGATGAATGGCATGGGAGCTGGTCTCCATGAACGCATAAGTACAGCCATCATCCACCATATCCTTTAACAGGCTGTTGAGCGCCAGCACATCGGGAGTAGTATGGGTGGCCGCCACTACCCGCTCGCCTATATGATTTTGCACCGTGCTCAGCAATCCGCACTTGTGTCCCAAAGAAGTAAAGAGCTTATATAACAGGGTAGCTATCGTCGTCTTGCCATTGGTTCCCGTAACACCTACCAGTCTCAGCTTTTCGGAAGGCTGGCCATAAAAGTTATGTGCTATATTGCCTGCCGCGGCCGCGCTGTTCTCCACCTGTATATAGGTGACATTCTCCGCACGCGCAGCAGGGACGTCCTCACAGATGATCACGGTCGCGCCCGCCGCCGCCACCTGGGGAATATATTGATGACTGTCCGTATGAGTTCCTTTCTGCGCTATGAACAGCGAGCCCGGTCCTACCTTCCGCGAATCCGTCTGCAGATCATGTACATCCCTGCCCATGTCCCCATAGAAGGAGCGAATGCTCACCTTATACAATATGTCCTGCAGATTTGCCATTTCTCAATTCAATTCTATAGATACCGATTCATTTTTTCTAAGCGCCGACCCCGGCACAATACTTTGCATCCTCACTTTCCCACGTCCCCTTACCGCCACCCTCAGGTCCATGCTTTCCAGGAGATAGAGCGCATCCTTCAGCCCCATCCCCTTTACATCGGGCATGGCTTGTTTGGAAACGATCGCCCTGTTCATCACAGGCTGATAATTGGAAGCATAGAGACGTCCCCATTCATTCCTGCCGGCGGAGTCGATATAATTCACACCGAGCGTACGCACTACCTCCTGCATGTCATGGGTCGAGCCTGCATAAAAGAATTGAGCGCTATCTCTTTTAAAAGGCTGCGCAAAAGCTTCCATCGGCGCGACCTCTTCGCTCATCAGCTTGTCGGCCAGCTCCCTGAACACAGGTCCGGCTACCAGGGCGCCTAAATAGTTTTTTGCAAAAGGCTTGTTCTTGATCACCACGATACAAGAGTACTTCGGATTCTCCGCAGGAAAGTAACCCGCAAAAGAGGACTGATAGATATGGTCCGCATAGCCGCGGCTGCCATTCGCTACCAGCGCCGTACCCGTCTTGCCGGCTACCTTATACCAGGCCGTTGCAAATATCTTCCGGGCCGTTCCTTCCTTATCCGAGCAGACGCCTCTAAGACATTCTTTCAATTGCTGGAGGGTGCCGTCGCTGCAAATCTTTTCGATCAGCGTCTGCGGCTCATTTTCTTTGATCGTGATCCCCGACTCCTGTACGGAGCTGACCAGGTAGGGCTTCATCATCCTGCCGTTATTGGCCACCGCGTTGTACAGCACCAGGGTCTGTAGAGGACTTACCAGCACTTCATAGCCAAAAGCCATCCAGGGCAGCGTCGTATTGCTCCAGGTACGGGACCTGGGACTCTTTACGACAGGGGTCGTCTCCCCCACCAGGTCAATACCCGTAGGCTGATTGAGCCGTAGCTTCTTCAGGTGATCCACAAAAGCGCCGGGATTGCCCGAGTAATTGGCCCAGGCCAGCTTGGCCATGCCAACGTTGGAGCTGATCTCGAATGCTTCCTTCACCGTGAAGGTACGGTTGTTGTCATGCGGCTCCGAGTCGTACACCGTCCTGCCGGCAACCTTCCATACGCCTCCTTCCAGGTTGACATTATCCGTCAGGTGCACCTTGTGGTCTTCCAGCAGGGACATCAGCGTGGCCAGCTTGAAAGTGGAACCAGGCTCTGTAGCACGGATGGCGTAGTTGAGGTCCTCCCAATAGCTGCCGTCTGTCTGACGTCCCAGGTTAGCAATGGCCTTGATCTTTCCCGTAGCAACTTCCATGACGATGCACGTGCCGTGCTCGGCCTCGTTGGCGATCATTTCTTTCAGGAGCGCATTTTCCGCAATGTCCTGGATATTCACGTCGAGGGTGGTGACGACGTCCTTTCCATTTTCGGACTCGATCTCATACCCTTCCACCGGGATGTAGGTGCCGCCGGCAATATAGCGGACCAGCCGGCGCCCGCTCTGCCCTTTCAGCAGCGTATCATAAGTACGTTCGAGCCCTACGTTCTGGGCATTGGCTCTGGCCAGGCCAATGGTACGATTAGCCAGGAGGCCGAACGGATTTAACCTCTTTTGCTCGACTTCTGCGATGAAGCCGCTTTTATTCCTCCCCTGCCGCACCAGCGGAAAGGTTCTCAATTTTTTATACTGGTCGAAGCTCAGATTGCCATGCAAAAGATAATACCGGTCGGCAGCACGATACCCCCGCTGCAATTCTTTTTTATAGGCCGCCATCGATTGATCTCCAAACAGCGAGGCAAGACAGAGGGATAAACTGTCGAGGTTCTCAAAAAAACGCTTCCCATTCTTCTCCCGCAGACCATCCGCGCCAAAATCGATGTAGATAGAAAAGTAGGGTATGGAAGTGCTCAGCATGCTGCTGTCCTCGCTGTAGATCGTCCCCCTTTCAGCATCCATTTCAATGAACTTCTGGTGCAGACTGTCACTGAGACCCCTCCAGTAAGCACCCTGAACACGCTGGATATAGAACGCCTTACCCAACACCACCAGGCACAGGACCGTGATGCCGATGAAGCACAAATACACCCTCCACAATATGTCGCGTTTGACTTCCATCTCAGTTATGAGCGGTGGCGGTCGAGTCAATCAAAACGACAGGCGGCTGTGTCAGCTCTTTTAATCCAAAAGGCTCGACGGCTTTGGCAAGTTCGCTTTGTTTGCTGCGGAACATCACTTCGCTTTTCAAGGTTTTGTATTCGTATTGTAATTCTTTCAATTCTTTATTGGTCCGGTTGATATCCCGGACGATCTTGTCGGCATAATGACCGTTGTAGATATAGACCACCGCCAGCGCTGCCAGGAACAGGAAGAAACCGATGTTCTTCATGATCCAATGGTAGCTCATGGAAGGCTTCCAGCGAGGTTTGGTATGTTGATCTTTATCGCTCATTATTCGCGCTCGGCTATGCGCAGTTTGGCGCTGCGAGCTCTTGGATTCAGCTTTAATTCTTTTTCACCGGGTGTTATCGGCTTGCGGGTGATGACTTTCAAGAGGGGATTGGTCCTGGATCGCCCGTAAGGGTCCAAAAGATCGTCTTCATCTTCAAAAGAGCCTCGTTTAAAAAAGCTCTTGACAATTCGATCCTCCAGCGAATGGAAGGTGATGACGGCTGCACGGCCACCTGGCAGAAGCAGGGTGGGTATTTGTTGCAGCAGCTCCTTTAACGCTCCCAATTCATCGTTGACTTCGATGCGTAAGGCTTGAAAAACCTGGGAGAAATACCTGTTGGGATTTCCTTTCACCACGCCGCTCAAGGCAGTCTTGAAATTTTGAGTGGATTTCAGGGGCACTTGACGGCGAACGTCTACAATTGTCCGGGCCAGTGTCTTTGCATTGGTCACTTCTCCATACTGCTCGAAAAGCTTATGCAACTGCTGTTCCGAATAGGTGCTGACAATATCAAAGGCCGTCAGCGTTTGGCGCTTATCCATCCTCATATCCAGGTCGCCCGTATAGCGCGTGGAAAACCCTCGCTCAGGCTGGTCGAACTGGTGACTGCTGACACCCAGGTCGGCCAATATGCCATTGACCTGCTGGACATGATGCAGACGGAGCATCCGGCTGAGATGGCGGAAGTTGTGCGGAAGAAAGGTGACCCGGGCGTCATCCGGCAGGTTTTGCCGGGCATCGCTGTCCTGATCAAAGGCGTACAATCGGCCCGACGGACCAAGCCTTTCCAAAATACCCCGGGAATGACCACCACCGCCAAAAGTACAGTCGACATAGACCCCTTCAGGCCGTATCGCCAGTCCATCCAGGGACTCGTGATAAAGGACGGGAACATGATAGCCACTTCCCGCACCTGGCCCGCTGACCCCATCCCTGGATTCATCCTCCGACTTCACCTTGCCCTTCTTTGTCATTGTGTGAGCCCTCCCGGGTTCATAACCTGCTTAGCCAGGCTGCTGAATGCCTCCGGTGAAAAAGATTCAAAGAACTGTTGGTACTTACTTTTATCCCAGATTTCAATTTTGTCTACGGCGGCTACCAGCACGATATCTTTCTCAAGGCCGGCATGCTCTTTCAGGTTTTGCGGGATCAATAACCTTCCCGCAGTATCCAATTCCGCCATCGTGGCGCCATTCAGGAAATATCTCCTGAATTGCCGAACTTCGGGGTCAAAATCATTCAATTGGCTGATCTTAGCGAAAATGGGCTCCCAGCTTTTCATGGGATAGAGGCTTAGACACTTTTCAAACCCTCTGTTCACAACAAACTGCGTGGTTCCCTCTTCCGGCAGCTGCTTTTTAAAGCCCACCGGGAGCAAGAAGCGACCTTTAGAGTCCAGCGTAGCTTCGTATTCGCCCAGAAAACCAATCATTTATGAGGAGTTGAATCAAATTATATTGAAACTAACACAAAATAACACTTTTTCCCACCAAATCCGGGAAATTTGAAAAATTTAATTTTTCCACAGCAGTGTATTACCTTGAAGCAGAGGAAGTGAGGTGGAATTAGCCCTCCCGGGCGTAATACCGACGTGTGAGTTGAGTGTGAATTGCGGTGGATAACGTGTGAATAACGAAAAACTTCCCTTGTAAAATGGCTACAGCAGGTTATTCCGGAACACCCTTTGCAAAAAAACTGGGACTCAGCCCCGCGCTCAAAGTGCTCCTCCTCCACCCACCTGACAATTGGGATTATGCCCTGCAGAATGGATTGGTAGACATAAAAGTATGTGCAGTCAGCGAACAGTGGAGCGGACTCAAGCTGGTGGTCCCTGTCAAAAACCGGTAGGCTGGCGTCCTCCGCTAATCCTTCACTGGGGAAACCACCACCACGTCATTCCATCCCCGATATGCCGGAACCCCACCTGCTCATACATACGGCGCCCCGTCGCATTCAGCACCGCATAGCGATACCCCCGGGCCCTTCCATAAAAGCAGGCAGCTTTCACCAACGCCTTCCCTATACCCTTCCCCCGCATCGAAGGCGTCACCGCCACATCGTAAAGCCCAGCCACCCCATATTCGCCTGTCGCAAAAAATACGGACGAATGCCCCACGATCTTCCCGTTCACCAGGGCGATAAACTGTTGTGTCAGCTCGGGATGCGCCTTCATCAACATAGGACTTACAGCGCCATGCTCCCCCGTATAAGGGATGTCCTTTAAATGATGGAGAGATAAATAATTGTCAGCTACGATCTGTAGCTGTGCAGGTATCTCCTGTTCCATGCCTGCAAGGTCCATAGCCATCCAGCAGGGACGCCAGCCATTCTGAAAACCTCTTGCAAGCAGCCTCGCACCCAGATCAGCCGGTCGCGGAGGAGCAAGCGACCAGCATCCCAGTCCCCTCGTAGGATGTTCACGATACCATGCCATCATTTCATCCAGCTGCTCGTCGGCACTTGCTTCATCCAGGCTTGGAAATGCGATCATCGACTGAAAATCCCTGCCATCATAAGTATAGGTGATATTCCCGGCAGTCCGGACCTCTCCGCCCCGGGCAATGGCATTATGGAAGAATAATTGCGCGTGGTTATGAGCAACAGCTTGTTCCAGTTGACTATCTGTCATACGTTCCATCAAATATCGATAATTTTGCAAAGTGGACCTGTGGTCCACTGACCGAAGGTCCGACATAAAATACAATTTTGAGCGGGCTACTTTTTACCGACAGCACGCGAAAAATTATTGCATGAATGATCCAAGAAATATCTCAATCGCCGACTACACTTATACGCTCCCGACAGAACTGATCGCACACTTTCCACTAGCCCAACGGGATGCAAGCAAATTGCTTGTCTATAATAAAGGCAATATCTCAGAGGACATTTATAAACATATTGTGGAATATATTCCTGAAGGATCACTGCTCGTATTCAACAACACAAAGGTCGTCGAGGCAAGGATCCTGTTCCGCAAGCCCACAGGAGGTCAGATAGAGCTCTTCTGCCTGGAGCCGCCGGCAGAATATGGAGGCATCGCGGCGGCAATGACGCAAAAGGGCGCGGTGCGCTGGAAATGTCTCATCGGGGGAGCCGGCAAATGGAAGCCCGGCCAGGTACTGCACAAGACAATAACGCTGACATCCACTGACAAAGAGGCCCCACCCCCGGTAACACTGGAGGCCCACTATCTTGGTAAAGAGGATGATGCCTTTCTCATCCAGCTGTCATGGACCCCGGCTGAACTAACCTTCGCAGAACTTCTTCACCAGGCAGGACTGATCCCTCTCCCCCCTTATATCCGCCGTCCCGCCGAAAGCTCGGATGCAGAAAGGTATCAAACCATCTATGCCAGATACGATGGCTCCGTAGCGGCGCCCACGGCAGGTCTGCATTTTACGGACACAGTATTTGAAGCCCTGGCGGCCAGACATATTCAACACGCTTTCGTCACCCTGCATGTAGGAGCGGGAACCTTTCTTCCTGTAAAATCAGCCACGCTCTCGGATCATACCATGCACGTGGAATGGATCGCCGTCACAAAAGAGACCATATCTACCTTGTTGAAAGCGCTGGACAAACCCATCATCCCGGTAGGCACTACTTCTGCACGCACCATCGAAAGTCTTTACTGGCTGGGATTGAAAGCCGCGCAAGATGCATCCATCTCCCCTGATGATCTAATTATACATCAATGGGACGCGTATGAGCTCCCGGCACAAACCATAAGCCCTGGGACTGCGCTCACCGCCTTACTGGATTGGATGCAGCAACAGGGTCTCAACCAGCTGATCACACCTACCCAATTGCTGATCACACCGGGATATAAATGGCGCATTGCAAAAGGGCTTGTCACCAATTTTCACCAGCCGGAGTCGACGCTGCTGCTCCTGGTAGCCTCGCTGATCGGGGAGGATTGGAAAAAAGTATACGATTACGCCCTGAGCCATGACTTTCGATTCCTCAGCTATGGAGATGGAAGCTTGCTGTTGCCGGATCCCGCCCCTATTCTTCCGCCTTCAGCGGAAATTCCAATGTAAAGGTCGTACCCTTTCCAACCATACTGTCCACCTTGATCTTACCCCGGTGGGCTTCCACGATGGTCTTGACATAGCTCAGTCCCAGGCCAAACCCCTTGACATTGTGAATATTACCTGTATGAGCCCTATAGAATTTCTCGAAGATACGCCGTTGCGTCTCCTTGCTCATCCCAATGCCATTGTCCTCGATGCGTATGATAAGGCTCCTGGCCGTGCTATGGGTAGTTATCCGTATGAGAAGATTGTCTTTTGAATATTTTATGGCGTTGTCGATAAGATTGGATACCAGGTTGGTAAAATGCACCTCATCCGCGCTGATCAGGTCGTCCTTTGCGTTGAGCTGCAACTCCGAACGTCCTCCCTTCCCATCCAGCTGCAGCTGGAAATTTTCCATGGCCTCCTGGATGACAATATGCGCATGAATAGGCGTCAGATTCAGCTGTTGCTCCTGCCGGTCGAGCAGCGACGCCTGCAATATCGTTTCCACCTGCTTGTTCATCCGTCGATTCTCCTCCTTGATGATGCCGGTGAAATATTCCGACTTCTGTCTATCCTGTATCACCTTTTCGTTCTTTAGCGCATCCACCGCCAGGGAAATGGTGGCCAGGGGCGTCTTGAACTCATGGGTCATGTTGTTGATAAAGTCGTTCTTTATTTCGCTCAGCTTTTTCTGCCGGAGCAACGCCCTCACCGTCACATAAAAGGCGGCAATGATAATAATAGTAAAGAATATGGCTCCAAAGATCATCCACCGCATCTGGCTCAGAACAATGTCCCGGAAGTCGGGAATGACGACCACAAGCAGCTCGTCGGGTACGGTTTCTCCTACTCCCAGGTTCTCGGGAGCCTGAAGCGGATAATAGGCCGCCCAATTGTGCACGGAGTCCTCCAGCTCTTTAAAGTAATTCGGTGATCGGATCTCCGGAGGCTGGAAAGACATCGTGTTACCCAGGGTGGCCGAGACAGCAAACTCGAACTTAGTATCCTTCAAACCATGGATATTGAAGGATTTCCTCAGTTTGTCAGCGATATCCTCGGGTGTAAATTTCTCAGCTATCGTAGGTGGACGCATCAGCTCCAGCATGAACTGGTCGGAAGGCCGCCAGGTTAGGCCGGGTTTTAGCCGCAACGTCTTGAAATTGGGAGAAGAGCCTCTTTGCTCCACCAGCTGGTGTCCCACGTCATTCATCGCCTCGATAAGCCTGTGCTTCAACAGCTCCCTCCTGTTCTCCACCATGGTAAACAACCAGTTGATCTGGATATATATAATACCAATGAGAGACAGGGAGATCAGAAGAAAAATAATGGGAAAAATTTTTTTCAAACCAAATTGCTTTTTACTTACTGGCCCGGTCTTCGAGCCCAACTATAAAGATATTCAAAAGGTCAAAGGATAGGCTCCTTCCAGCCCCCGCCGGGTCACCTATTTAACGAAGGTTTCACAAAGAAAAGGGATTTCGTGCTAAAAACCACAGATTCGCCGGTCCTCCATCCGGCAGGAGTCCACTACTCCCGGAGGTCCGTTTTCCGGCATTTTCCGCTTTGGATATCCCGTAAAAATAATCGGATTTTGTTATCTCCCATAAATACTTAATTTAGATTCTATGGAGAGCCCGGCACCTGGTATATTGTTGATCGCAGATCCTTTCCTTAAAGATCCGAATTTCATGCGGACCGTCGTGTTCCTTTGCGAACACCAGGACGAAGGAAGCTTTGGATTTGTTTTGAACAAAAACTACGACTACACATTGAATGAATTGGTCAGTGGATTGGACGATCTGAAATTACCCGTTTATCTGGGAGGACCCGTTCAGATGGATACCATCCATTTTCTGCATCAGTATCCCGATAAGATCATGGGTGGATATGAGATCATCGACGGCGTCTTTTGGGGGGGCAACTTCGAAACAGCCATCGATCTGATACGGGCCGGCGAAATAGACCCCTCCAGGATACGCTTCTATATTGGTTATTCCGGCTGGGGCAGCGGTCAGCTGGCCGATGAATTGAAAGAAAAATCATGGCTAACGGTACAGGCCAGCCGCAAGCTGGTATTCCATAAACAGACGGATGAGATATGGAAAGAGGCCCTTCGCCATCTTGGCGGAGAATATGAGATCATGATCAATTTCCCTATCGATCCCCAGCTCAACTAAATGTCTGTCCTTCGTCGGAGCTTCGCTCAAATAAGGTGCGCAGCGAGTTCCTTTCAGGGTCTTTGAAAGAATGCCCCCGCGCGAAGCGCGAGGGCACTGTCGTAATCCATACCAGTCAGCGTCCACTAATGAATGGCAAACCTGATCCCCGCCTCGATACCCCAGGTATCCAGATTCTTGACTCCATCGCTGTTGAATGGCGCATAATTGTAGCTGCCACCGATCTTGATTGCCGTCGGTGAATAGCTGCTCAATGGAATATAAAAGCCAGCTCCTCCCTTCAGTGCCCAATTCGCCTTGGAATGCGGGGCATCGAATTCTCCCAGGTACTGGTCGAACGTAGCGAAATTCACGCCCGCACCCCCTTCTACATAAGGCCGGATAAATCCTTTTTTGATCAGTGTATAATTTGCTGTCACCAATACCGGTATCTGCTGAACAGAATTCGTCAGGACCGCCGATACGGTGGTCCCTTCCCCATCATTATAGGTCTGGCGGGGATATTTCTGATAATAGTCATTGTACCCAAAGCTCAACCCCAGGCTCAGCTGATCATTCAGGGGATAAGCCAGGCTTGCATTAAATCCCTTGTAACCCGGGTGGGTGATATAATTCTTAAAGGCGCCCGTAGGGAAATTCACGCCATATCCCACGGTCACGTTCAGGTAATTTTGAGCGTGGAGGACCGGGCAGCTCAACAACACGACCAGCGCTGCCACTCCTCCGTATTTTAATAATGTGCGCATGTTATACCTCCTTGCTTGCATGATTATTGTTTAAGATAGGGTGACTGACCCACCAGGGCCTGCACTTCCGATGCTGCATTGGCCTGGTTGAAGACCTGCTCGCCCCTTGCCAGCCCCGTCCAGATCGTGGTGATCTTATTGTTATGGGCGGCCGCGTTCTTCAGGTCCAGCAGATCGATCTCCAGACCGCCATTGGTAATGGAATAAATGCCTACCGCGTAATAAGGCGGATAATAGCCATATCCCCCATACCCCCAGTAATAGGGGTCCCAGAAGCTGCCGTAGGAATCCCAGTAATCTCCATAGCTAAAGATGCCCGTGGAAGTATTGTAGACCCGGGCGACATTCACGGCCAGGTCGGGTGAGGATTCCTTTGTCACCAATTGATAACCCCGCTGCTGCAGACTGCTGCCAATGGCAGCCAGCAACGAGCTGTCATAGGGCGACAGCTCCCGTCCATTTAGCTGGTTGTCCTGGATAACGTCTACCGAATCGTTGACGCTGAAAGTTTTGTAGCTGGAAAAATTGACCGTCGTATCATAATTGGTGATATAGATACGCGACTCATCGTTGGTAAGGTTGTTCAGGGGATCTTTGCGGCAGCTTCCAAAGGCAAGTATTGTCAGCAGCGCTCCTCCCGTCAACCATCCTGTTGTTCTCATGATCGGTGCTGTTTTAGATTTGTGGAATTTATTACGATACAGCACTATAGATGCAAATAGGATGCCCTGGTTTAAGGCCCGTCAAGCCTTTAACAGAGAGCTAACAAAAGCCCCCAGTGGTAACTGGGGGCATATACAACTAACATTTTCCTCGGGTGTTGGACCGCGCGAGGGCTTACTTCGCTTCAACAGGTACAGCGCCTTCAACCAAAACGGTCACTTTATTGTGGATGACCTCTACGAATCCACCTTGGATCGTAAAGTACGCGAGGTGGCTTTTATTATCCTTTAATACCTTCACCTTTCCCGCCTTCAGCGCGCTGACCAGGGGAGCATGCTGCTCCAATACTTCAAAAAGCCCCGACACGCCCGGCAGTTGTACACCGTACACGTCGCCGCTGAATAACTTCTTTTCGGGTGTTAATATCTCGAGATTCATTAGTATTTACGGTTTAAACTTTGTCCTATCCATTGGCCGCCGGCTCCAATTAACCTTGAGCCTGTGCCAGCAGCTTCTTACCTTTCTCGATGGCATCATCGATAGTACCTACCAGGTTAAAGGCCGCCTCAGGATATTCATCCACTTCACCATCCATGATCATGTTGAAACCACGGATAGTCTCGTCGATGGGAACCAGCACACCCTTCAGACCGGTGAACTGTTCAGCCACATGGAAGGGCTGGGACAGGAAACGCTGTACTTTACGGGCGCGGGCAACGGTCATCTTGTCTTCGTCGCTCAACTCATCCAGGCCCAGGATCGCAATGATGTCCTGCAATTCCTTATAACGCTGCAGGATCAGCTTAACCCTGTTGGCAGTATTATAGTGCGCATCCCCAACGATGAGAGGCGTGAGGATACGGGAGGTGGAATCCAGCGGGTCAACAGCCGGATAGATACCAAGGTCGGCGATCTTACGGCTAAGTACAGTGGTAGCATCCAGGTGGGCAAAGGTCGTAGCAGGAGCAGGGTCGGTCAGGTCATCCGCAGGAACGTATACCGCCTGTACGGAAGTGATGGAACCATTCTTGGTGGAAGTGATCCTTTCCTGCATGAGACCCATTTCCGTAGCCAGGGTCGGCTGATAACCCACCGCGGAAGGCATACGTCCCAACAGGGCCGATACTTCGGAACCTGCCTGGGTGAAACGGAAGATGTTGTCTACAAAGAAGAGGATATCACGTCCCTGTCCCTTGCCATCCCCATCCCGATAGTACTCGGCAATGGTCAGACCGCTGAGCGCCACACGGGCACGCGCTCCGGGGGGTTCGTTCATCTGCCCGAACACAAAGGTCGCCTTCGAGTCGGACAGCTCTTTCATATTGACCTTGCTCAAGTCCCATCCGCCATGTTCCATGCTATGTTTGAAATCGTCGCCGTACTTCATGATGCCGGCTTCGATCATTTCACGCATCAGGTCATTTCCTTCACGGGTACGTTCTCCTACACCCGCAAACACGGACAATCCGGAATATGCCTTGGCGATGTTGTTGATCAGCTCCTGGATAAGTACTGTCTTACCGACCCCGGCGCCACCGAACAGACCGATCTTACCCCCTTTCGCATATGGCTCGATCAGGTCGATTACCTTGATACCTGTATATAAAACCTCGGTGCTGGTGCTCAGATTTTCGAAGGCAGGGGGCTTGCTGTGGATCGGACGGCCGTTTACCTTGGAGACGGCAGGCAGCCCATCGATGGCATCGCCCGTTACATTGAACAGACGTCCTTTAATAGCATCCCCTGTAGGCATGGCAATAGCGGCTCCGGTGTCCTCCACAGGCAGTCCCCGTACCAGACCTTCCGTACCGTCCATGGCAATACAACGAACGCTGTCCTCTCCCAGGTGCTGCTGGACTTCCAACACCAGCTTTTCCCCATTGGAACGCTTCAGTTCCAATGCATTATATATTTCAGGGAGTTTCCCCTCGAACTGCACATCGATTACAGCGCCGATGATTTGTTTGATCTTACCGGTACTTGCCATATTAAGGAGCTTTTAATTTTGGCTGCAAAGGTAAGGGCAGGAGCCCAAAGTCCAAAAAACTGTTTGAACTTTTAGTTTGCTCCCAAGGGCTAAATTTGCATTCGCATGCAACTACTATCTGTCAATACACCCGGGCTTGAAAAGGATTTCATACGGGTGAACGTGGAGCTCAATCGTAAAGTACCCGGTTATATTCGTCCCATCGATGACGAGATCCGGGAGGTCTTCGACCCTAAAAGGAACAAATCTTTCCGGCATGGCGAGCTCACCCGCTGGGTGCTAAAGGACGATGAAGGCAGGCTTATTGGCCGGATCGCGGCTTTTGTGAACAAACGCTACAAAAATAAAGGAGATGATGTGCCCGTAGGAGGCATCGGATTTTTCGACTGCATCAATGATCAGCAGGCAGCGGATATGCTTTTCGACGTAGCCCGCCACTGGCTCGCCCAAAGGGGCATGGAAGCCATGGACGGTCCCATCAATTTTGGCGAACGGGACAAATGGTGGGGTTGCCTGGTGGAAGGTTTTGAGGAGCCTCCCTATGGGATGAATTTCAATCCGCCTTATTATAAGGAATTGCTGGAAAACTATGGGTTCAAACCCTTTTATAATCAATTATGCTTTGGGCTCGATCCCAAGAGGCCGGTCAGCGACAAGATCAAACAGCGACATGCCGCCCTGGAGGCCGATCCCGACTATAGCACCCACACCATTGAAAAGTCCCGGCTGGAGAAATATGCGGACGACTTTGTCGCTATTTACAACGGCGCCTATGCAGGCCACGGAGGGATGAAGGAAATGAAAAAAGAGCAGGTTATGGTCCTCTTTAAAAAGATGAAACCCCTGATGGATGAGAGAATAGTATGGTTCGCCTATTACAAGGGCAGACCCATCGCCTTTTTTATCAATATTCCCGACCTGAACCAATACTTCAAACACTTCAATGGCAGGTTCGGACTTCTGCAAAAGCTCCGGTTCCTCTGGCTGAAGTTCACAGGAGCCTGTCATCATTTCACGGGGCTGGTCTTTGCCATTATTCCTGAGTTCCAGGGGAAAGGAGTGGACGCCTATATCATTGAGGAGGCCGCGAAGATCATCCAGCCCAGGACTCCGTATACCCGCTACGAGATGCAGTGGATCGGGGATTTCAACCCCAAGATGGTCAATATAGCCAAGAGCCTCGGAGAGACCTTTGTCAGTCGTAAACTTACTACCTACCGCTACCTTTTCGACAGGGGTAAGGAATTCAAACGGCATCCTATGGTGTAACGCCCCGGGCTTTCTTCAAACAATACACCGATCCGTCTGTGCTGCTGAATACAATATGGTCTTTATAAAGGGTGGGAGAGGAGTAGCAATACCTTGTCGTCTGAAGTGCCTGCCAGCACGGCCGAATCATGGTGTGTAGCCGTAATCACCGGCGCCCATCCCCTGGGGTATTGTTTATTCCACCGGCAATAGCCCTTTTCCGCATCGATGGCATAGAGGTTGAAATCACGGCTGCCGGTCAGGACGATGCCGCCGGCTACCACCGGCGAAACTGCATCTCCCCTTTTGGAAAAAACCGCTGTCCCAATGATTTCATTTTCCAGACCAGGCTGCCGTCACTGGTATTCAGCGCATAAATATAGCCGTCAAAAGAGCCGGCAAAGAGATGCCCATTATACAGGGCAGGTTTGCTGTGTACGTTATTCCCCGTCTTGAACTTCCAGATAAGCTTTCCCGTGCGTTGGCGCACCGCATATACATGACCGTCACCCGACCCGAAGAAGACGGTATCGCCCCTGATCACAGGAGTGGATTGATAGTAATCATATTGATCATACATGTGCTCGCCTTCTGTGTGGAAGACCCGGTTTACGCGGCCATCCCGACCTTACAGGTCCCGTCGTAGAAAATTTCCACGCCACTCTGCCCG
>Ga0207667_10000401_pt1 | contig 58576 bp, 71 predicted proteins | sample KBSCornC52_FD_184301 | JGI IMG/M metagenome (GOLD analysis project Ga0207667, IMG submission 184301) | Corn rhizosphere microbial communities from Kellogg Biological Station, Michigan, USA - KBS Corn C5-2 (SPAdes) (version 2) | ecosystem: Host-associated > Plants > Roots > Rhizosphere > Soil ... | reverse complement strand
CCAGTACAACCCGGGCCAGGACGTCGACGTCACCCTGCTGACGATCAATCAGCAGACGCGCCGCATCACCGCCTCGATCCAGCACGTCGCCGACGTCTCCCCCGAGGAGATCGAGGAACTCGCGGTCGTGCTCGACTCGCCGGAAGCGATCGCGGAGCCCGTCGCAGAAGCGCCGGCCGAAGCCGAACCCGAGACCGCACCGGAAGCCTAAAAGTGTCATCCTGAGGAGCCCCGAAGGGGCGTCTCGAAGGACGATTCACAGCACGAGCGCGGGAGATTCCCGCGCTCTTGTTGTTATATAGAGGACCATGCGCGTAGGCTTGACGGGCGGTATCGGGAGCGGCAAGAGCGAGGTCGCGAAGATCTTCGCGGAGCTTGGCGCGTTCGTCATCGATACCGACGAGTTGGCGCGCGAAGCGGTAGCGCCGGGCAGCGCCGGCCTGCGCGAGGTCGCCGCGATCTGGCCCCAGGTCGTCCGCGAGGGCGCGCTCGACCGCCAGGCCCTTGCGGCCATCGTGTTCGCCGACGACGCGCAGCGCGAGCGGCTCAACGCGATCGTGCACCCCGAAGTGCGTCGCCTCGCGGCCGAACGCGAACGCGCGGCCGCGCCGGGACAGCTCGTGGTGCAGGTGATACCGCTGCTCTTCGAGGTCGGCCTCGACGCCCGGATGGATGCGAGCGTGGTCGTGGTCGCGCCCGACGCGGCCCGCCTGGCCCGCGTGCTCGCGCGCGACGGCGTGGACGAAGCGCACGCCCGCGCGCGGATGGCGGCGCAGATCTCACCCGACGCGGCCCGACGCCGCGCCGGCTACGTCATCGAGAACGACGCGGACCTCGCGACGCTGCGCGAACGGACCGCCGCGGTCTGCGAGAGCCTGAAGCGACTGGCGTGAGGATCGGCTCCTACGACTTCGATCCGGCGGCGCTGACGCTCGCGCGCGAGGGCGCCCGGCTGGACGTCCCGGCGCGCGCGCTCGAAGTGCTGCGCGTCCTGGCCGAATCGCCGAACCAGGTGGTCGACAAGCGGGACATCTTCGCGCGCGTCTGGCCGGACGGTTTCGTCGAGGAGAACAATCTCTGGCAACAGGTGCATCTGCTGCGCAAGGCGCTGGCGGGCGATCCGCGCGTGCAGATCGCGAACGTTCCGCGGCGCGGCTACCGGCTGGTGCTCCCGGTCGAGAGGACGCGCGTGCGCGACGAGATCTACGTCGTCGCAGGCCTGGTGCTGCTGGTGCTGATCGCGAGCGCGGCGCAGTGGATCCTGCGCCCGCATTCGGCCGAACTCGGCGAGGCCGCGACGGCGCAGTACCAGCGCGGGCTCTACCATCTCGCGCGGCGTCAACCCTCCGACCTCGCGCAGGCGCGGGCCTATCTCGATTCGACCATCGCGGAAGCGCCGGATGCGCCCGACGGCTATGCCGCGCGCGCCGTGCTGGACATCGTGCAGGCGCAGCGCGAACTCCAGCCGGTCGAGGCGCAGCGCCTCTACGATGCGGGCCGCGACGACGAGAACGCCGCGTTCGCGCGCGGCGAGCATCCGTACGCGCTGCTGGCGCGCGCGTCGAGGACGAAGTCGCGAGCCGACTTCGAGCGCGCTATGGCGCTCGCGCCGAACGACGCGACGATCGCGGCGTGGTACGGGTTCTTCGAACTCGCCAGCGGCGATCCGGCCAAGGCCGAACGCCTGGAGAAGCGCGCCTCGAAGCTCGATCCGTCCGCGCCGGTGCCGCTCAAACTCCTCGGCATCGCCGCCTACTACGCCCACGACTACGCGACCGCGGGGTCGGCGCTGCGCGACGAACTCGCCGTCTATTCGGCGGACGACGAAGGCTGGTATTATCGCGGACTGGTCGAGCAGGCGCGGCTGCGTCCCGACGCCGCTCGCGCCGACCTGACGCACGCGATCTCGCTGCACGGCGGCATCGCGACGGCGGCGGTGCTCGCGCGTGCCTATCTGGACGCGACCGCCGGCCGCGTCGCGCCGGCCAAAGCGGCGCTGGCGGCTGCTGGCGCCCCTCCGTCGGGCGGGTACGGGCGCGAGGCGGTCGACGTCGCCGCGCTGTGGATGGCGTTCGGGCGGCCCGACGACGCGGTCTCCGCACTCGAGCACCTCGATCGGGCCGACACGCTGGTCACGGTCGCGGTCGAGGCGGATCCGCGCCTGGCGAGCCTGCCGTTCCGGCGCGTGCAACGCAATTGAGGTGATTTTAGGCGTCGCTTGAGTACGCGGCGCACGAGGCGTGCTAGGAATGACGCATGAAGACGATGCTCGCCCTGGCGCTCTCCCTGGTCGTGCTCGGCGCGGCCGCCCCGCAGACCGCCCCGGGCTGGTATCAGGCCGGCAAGGCGGCGCAGGCGGCGGGCCGGTTCGACGAAGCGGCGGCGGACTACGCGCACGCGCTCGCGCTGGGTTTCCCCAAAGCGTACGTCTCCTACCGGATGGCGACGCTGCGGATCGCGCAGCACGACGACGCCGGAGCGATCGCCGAACTGCGGAAGGCCGCGGGCTTGAGCGGGATCCCGCCGGAATCGCTGATCGGGGACCCGGCGCTGGCCCCGATCGCGAACGATCCAGGCTTCCTCGCGTATCTCGACGGCCAGCGCCGCGCGTTCCACCCGTGTCGCTACGACACGAACTATCGCGCGCTCGATTTCTGGGCCGGCGACTGGACGGTCACCAACCCGCAGGGCGCCGTCGCCGGGACGAGTCACGTCGAGCAGATCGTCGACGGGTGCGCGATCTTCGAGAACTGGACCGGCGCCTACGGCGACACCGGCAAGAGCTTCACCTCATACGACGCGGCGAACAAACGCTGGGATCAGCACTGGATCGGATCCGCCGGCGCGGTCACGGAATATCTCGGTTCGGTCGAAGACGGCGCCGTCGTGATGATCGCGACGAGTCCGGCCGGCCTGACGCGCCTGACCTTCGCAAAACTGCCGGGCGGCAAAGTCCGGCAGTTGTTCGAGACCAGCGCCGACGGCGGCAAGACCTGGACGATCAGTACCGATCTCACGTACGCGCCGGCGACTCCGGCGAAGCGCTAGTGGTAGGCCGCTAGTTTCGCGTTCGCGTGGAGCGTCTGCGCGAGATCGTAGAAGAGCTGGTTCGCGATGCGATGGAACTGCGCGTCGGCGTCGGCGCCGTAGCGCGCGTCGACGTCGCTCATCACCCGGGCATGAACGCCGCTGGTGAGCAGCTTGTCGAAGAGCAGGCCCGTCCAGAACGTCCCGTCATCCGCGCTTCCCGCCGTAACGAGGGCCACACCGAGGGTGCCGCCGGAGAACGTCGCGGGAGTTCCGAAGGTCACGTTCTTCTGCCCGGCGCGCGTCCACCCGTCGTTGACGGCGTAGTCGAAGGTCTTCACGAACGCGTCGATGGCGGAGTCGCCGTACTGACCGCGCAGTTTCGCGAACTCGGCGGTGACGGCCGGTTCCCCGGCAATCGCGTTGAGCGCGCGAATGCTCGAGAAGCCGCCGGCCTCGCCGCCGACGTGGTAGAGTTCCGCCGTCAGGCCCGCGGTCGGCGGACCGAGATAGACGGGGCCTCCGTAGCGTGAGGCCACCGGAGCCGCGGGCGCGGCGGCAATCAGACCTGCGGCGAGAGCCGCGCAGACCGCGCCCTGGATTGCTGCAAGTGTCATACGGACGATTATACCCGGCGCGAGCGGGCCGACGCGCTCGATGGCCAGGCGAGCCCTAGCCGTGCAGGGCGGCGAGGAAAGCCGCTGCCATTTCCGGCGCGAGAGCGATCGGGTCGATCGAGGCGGGGTGATCGTCGGAGCCGGTCTGGCCACCATAGGCGCAATGATACGCTCGCACCGACTCCGGATGCGCCGGATCGAACAGGTAGACATCGTACCCGTCACCCGCCGCGAACGCTGCATAGTCGTCTCGCGGTGTCCCGAACTTCTTGCGGACAGCGTCGATGTCGTGGGCTTCGACGACGCTGCCGCCGAGATCGTCGTGTGCGTAGGGAGGATTGCGCGCCGTCGTGACCTTCCCGGACGGATCGATCGTCGCATACGCGTCGATGAAGAACGCGAAGTCGGGCACGCGTCCAAGGGCGACCGACCAACCGGCGCCGTCGCTGTCGGCCACGGTGAAGTCGGCGGATAGATCGGGGTACGCTTTTGCGAGCGCTTTGCGAGCGACGTTCTGCGCGCGTACGTAGGCGGCGAGTTCGCGTCCGCGGATCGCTCCCGGGCTCGCGGATGCGGGGACGGTGACGGGAGCTGCCGACGGCGCCCACCGCTCGACCGCGAGCGCTCGGGTCCCGTCGGGCTGCGTCGCGAGCGAACCGCGAACGTCGACGATCGTCTCGGGCGCGACGTTCGCGATGCGCCGTGCGAGCTTGACTTCGCCGCTCGCGTCGTGCAGCGTCATGCCGTTCGCATCGAGCGTTCCCGCCACGGTGACGACCTGCACGCCGGTCTTCGCAAGCGCCGAGATCGGCAGCGGTGCGTCGATCCGAATCAGCAGAGCGGCGTCCGGGCGGGTTCCGGTCGATAGCACCGTCCCCCGCAGCACATACATGCCGGGAGCGGGGGCAGAGCCGTCCGCGAACACGCCGTTCCATTCGTACGTCACCAGCGTCGTATAGCCCGGACCGAACGTCCGCACGTGCGGCCGACCGCCGGTCGTCGCGGCCGAGCTCCAACGGGCGGCGTCGACGCGCGGCATCCACCGATCACCAGCGTCGGGTTGGATCGCGAGGCCGTATTCGGCGGTCTGCCCGAAACGCATCACGACCGGAGTCTTCCGGTCGTTGAACACCCGTACGGTCACGTCGATCGCGTCGAGCGGATCGAAGGTCGCGCGCGCGACGTACAATTCCAACCTCGGCGCCGAGGGAGCGACGCCCAATAACGCTACGACCAAACACGCAGCGAGCAAGCCTGGGAGCTTTCTGGGGTTTAGCAGGCGGGCGGGTGGGTAATCCATCGTAGTACCTATTCTCGTTTCGAGGTGAAAATAACTCATGGCTACAGAAGATCAAACCGAGAACCCCGGCGGCGGTATGACCGTTCGCGAAGCCGGTCGCCGTGGTGGCGAGCGCGTGAAGGCCAAGTACGGCAGCGAGTTCTACGAGGCGATCGGCCGCAAGGGCGGGGAAGCCACGAAGAGCAAGTACGGCCCGGCCTTCTACGAAGTCATCGGCCAAAAGGGCGGACAGAAGCTCAAGAAAAAGGCGCAGCCGTAGCCGGCTGAGGATCGATGGCCTCAAAACCGAAGACCCCGGACGAACCGGGAGCGCCGAAGGAACCGGGCGGTGAGATGTCCGTCCGGGAAGCCGGCAAGAAGGGCGGGGACACCGTCCGGGATCGCTACGGCGCGGCCTTTTACGAAGAGATCGGCCGCAAGGGCGGCAAGGCCACGCGCGATCGTCACGGAGTCGAGTTCTACGAGACCATCGGGCAAAAGGGCGGCCAAGTCGTCAAGGAAAAATATGGCGCCGACTTCTATGAAGAGATCGGACACAAGGGCGGCCAGAAAGTCAAACAGCTGATCGCCGAAGCCAAACAAAAACGCGCCGACGACGCGAAGCCGAAGAAATAGCCTAGCGGCAGGCACCGTGCGCGATCAGCGCGCGGGCCGCCGTTCGGACCGCAGCAGCCGACGCTCCGTCCGGCTGCACCGTCATCACCAGTCCGTGCGGCGTCGTGAAAACGACGCCGTTTCGACTATACGGGACGAGCGTGCACGGCGTCGCGGTCGCGTCGCGCCCGCCGGCCGCGATGTGGAAGCCCTGGCGCGGCCACTCCGAGAGGATGAACGCCGCGCCCCGGCGCCCGTATTCGAACGCGATGCCGCGGTTCGCGACGCTGTCGTCGTTGCCGAGCGGCGGGATCACCGCGACCGCGAGGAAGAGGCCCGGCGGCACGTACGGCCGGAACCCGATCTCGCGCACGGCTTTGGCGAGCGGCATCGCCACCCCGCGCTGGTCGAGCAGCAGTCCGGCCGCGCTGGCATCGGGCGTGCGCGGCCCGTCGGGCGTCGCGGTCGGCGCGGGAGCGGGCGCGTGCGCGCATGCGGCGAGCGCGAGCGCGAGCGCGCCGGCGAGCAGGTCACGGAGCGGAGATGTCGCCATCGATGGTTCCCGTCTGGACTTCATCCTTGGTCAGATCGACGACGATCGACGCGACCTTGAGCGTCTCGCCGCCGGTATGGATGTACGAGGGGTGGGTCATGTGCAGCAGTTTGGTCGCGTTGTTCCAGTCGACCAGGTCGGTGTCGAAGCTGGTCGATTGCCCGCCGCCGACGCGCGTGATGTGCACCTTCCCGGTCGCGGTGAAGTTGAGCGTCTGGGTGTTGAGCGTGATGTGCTCGGCCGACATGGTGAGGTACGGCCTGCCGTGCCGGAAGATGATGCCGTGGTGCACGCCGTCGATCGTGCCGAAGGTCTGGTCCGGCGAGAGCTGCGCGCGATCGTAGTCGAACGACCACGACTTGGTGCTCGTGCGCGAATTGGTGAAGTGTCCGCCTTTGAAGACCATCGGCGCTTGCAGCGGCGGCAGGGCGGGCACGTCGCGCCCCGCCAGCACGATGCCGCCGATCAGGAACAGCCCGAGCGCGATGCCGATGCCGATCCAGATCTTCTTCCACGGCAGATCACGCACCGGCGCGTCTCCGCCAGACGAGGCCCGCGTAGAGCAGCGCGAAGAACGCGGCGACCGGGAGCGGGCCGGTGCGTGCGAAGGGCGAGCCGGGCGGCGGGCCGACCGCGCCGCGAACGACCGCTTGCACGTCCATCTCGGCGCGGGCCGCATAGCTGCCGTCGGGGGCGATGATGCCGCTCACACCGGTTGATGCGGCGCGGACCAGCCACATCCCGTTCTCGATCGCGGTCATCTGCGAGATCTGCGCGTGCATCGGCGGCCCGGCCGTGTCGCCGAACCACGCATCGTCGGTGGCTACCACCAGCACCTGCGCGCCGTCGCGGACCTGCGCGTGCGCGATGTCGGCGAAGCCGGTCTCCCAACAGATCAAGGGCGCGAACCGGAGGTCGCCCGCCGCATAGACGCCGTCGTGCGTGCCGGCGCTCATCGCGCCGCCGCCGAGTTCGCCGACGTACGGCAGCCAGCCGAGGAAGGGCGGCATCGTCTCGACGATCGGCACCATCTGTCGCTTGTCGTAGACGCCCGCCAGCGTTCCGCGATCGAAGATGTAGAGCGAGTTGTAGATCGCGTTCGGGGGCTGCGCGCGTTGCGCGCCGACGACCAGCGTGGTCTGCAGGCCGCGCGAGAGACCGGCCAGGCGCGTCATCGTCTGCGGGTCGCGGTTGAGCCATTCGGCGACCGCGGTCTCCGGCCACACGACCAGCTGCGGACGGAACGACGCAAGCGAGCGCGTCTGCGCGTCGTAGCGGTCGATCGCGACCACCACCGAGCTGGCGGTCCACTTGAGCGATTGCGCGATATTCCCCTGGATCGCCGCCACGCGCACGGTCGGGGCCGCGGCGAACCGCGCCGGCCAGAACGTCCACGCAAGCGCGCACAGCGCGACGGCCGCGAACGCGTATGCGGCCAGCGGCCGCCACGTCCGGCGGACCAGCGCGTCGGCCAGCGCGCCGCCGAGCGCGCAGAGCACGAACGTGATGCCGAACGTGCCGGCGAAGGCGCCAAGCGGCGCGAGCGGCGTCCCGACCTGCGAGGTCCCGAGCTGACCGAACGGAACGCCGAAGGTGCCGATCGAGCGGAGCCATTCGAAGAACGCATATGCGGCGGCGAAGACCAGCGGTGCGGCCCAGCGCGGGGCACGCGCGCTCGCCCATGCAGTGGCGGCGCCGGCCGCGCCGACGAACAGGCCCAAGTAGGCGGCCGGCAGCAGCACCACGGCTGGCGCGAACCAGCCGAGATACGGACCGACCGTATAGCCGGCCCACGAACACGCGACCGAGAAGAAGACCAGGCCGGCGAACCAACCGAGCCCGAACGCGCGTTTCCAGGATGCGTTTCGCCACATCCAGAACAGCGCCGCCGTCCCCACAGGCGCGCACCACGCCGCTCCGACCTTCGGAAACGCGAGCGCCAGGACCGTCCCCGCACAGGCAGCGACGATCGCGTCGCGTACGCGCACCGAGGTAGGAATGATTCGCAAACTCAGTCTCTTGGTTCTCGCGACGGCGCTGATCGTCTCCGCGTGCGGACGTCAGGTGACCCCGGATCGGGCTGGGGTCGGGCCCGGTGGATTGAGTGCCGGTTTTATCCAGTTCAAGTTTCGCACGGCGGCGCCGCTCGACTTCGCGCACGTCACCTACAGTGTCGTCCTTAATACGTCCGGGGCGGGCCTGACACCTTATGCCGCTAACGGCAACCTCGGCCGGAACTACCAGGATTACTCGTTCCGCATCGACGTCGGAGCTACCGGTCCGTCCGGCACCGTCGCCGCCACGCTGTACCAATACGTCACGACCGTGACCGGCAGCGGCCAGACCGGCCCGATCGAGATCCGCCCGGTGACCGGCTTCTTCCCGAGCCAGTTGATGCTCAACCCGAACTCCAACGGGCAGGGCACCGAGTTCACGCTGACGATCGACCGGCGCATCTTCAACGGCATCCAGACGAGCAGTCCGTCGGCCTCGCCTTCGGCCACGCCGACCGCATCGGCCACGCCGACGGCATCGCCCACGCCCACGCCCTCGCCGACGCCGACGCCCGCCGGTGCGACCCCGTCCCCGACGCCGAGCAGTTCACCCACCCTCGCGCCGACGATTCCGCCGAACTTCTCGAACAACTGGTACTGGAACTACTTCACGTCGGTCGGCAATACCACGGTCGACGCGTTCTCGACCATCGGCGCCGGCCCCCAGGATCAGCAATTCAACGCCCCATTCGATATCAATACGTCGTTCGAGATGACCCAGAGCGCGAGCGCCCTCCCCGGCATCACGCCCGTGTCGGCGCAGATCTCGGGCGCCGATATCACCAACGCCCCGTAGGCGGTCTCGCGCCTACAGGTTGAACGAACTCGGGATGATCGATCCGACCGGGCCCCCGATGCCCAGACCGAGCGAGCGCGACGGGAACGCCAGGATGCTGAGCGAGACGTTGACGGTCTTGGCGTCCTGGTTATACTGCATCTGGAGCTGATAGCAGTCGCCGATGATCTTGCTTAGGTAGATGCTCTTGTTGATCAGCCAGCTATGCTGACGCTTCCAGTCGATGTTCCCGGCGAACTGCAGCGTCATATCCCGCCCGAGCGGCGTGGCCAGCTGGATGTTCGACTGGCTGAATCCGGAGCCGGGCGTCAGCGCTCCCTGGAAGAGCAGGACGGATCGCGACGTCGGCCGCAGCGATAACAGATAGCCGACCGGCTGCGCGACCGGCGCGAAGTTGGTGCTCGCGGAGATCGACAGATTGTAGTAGTCCTGGTTGAAGAACTGCATGATGTCCGACGCGCGTTTGGTGTTGTTGGACGGCTGGGTGTCCATGAACTGGAACGGGACGACCGACGGGCCGGCGTACTGCGAGGCGTCGTACTGGATCGAGTTGAGGAAGTGGTTGCCGACCGGCGTCGAGAGCGTCATGTGCTGGGTGATGCCGGCCTTGAGGTCGCCCGTCCCGTAGACGTACTGGTTGAGCGTCGCCTGCGCGCTGAACATGCTGCCGAAGATGCGATAGAGGAGCGGTCCGGTCCCGAACGTCATCAGCGCGCGCTGGGTCGCGAAGCTGTTCTGCGGCTCGCTGTATTCGCCGATGATGAAGTCGGCGGTGAACGGGATGCCCAGATTCTTCAGGAACGAGTTCGGGTGGATGTGCAGCTCGGGCAGCTTGTACTCGCCGCTCGGCGACTGGGTGAACGACTTGTCGAACGTCAGCACGTAGCTCGCGCCGGCGGTGTTGAGCGAGGTGAGCGTGTTGACGTGCGCGCTCGAGACCGTCTGCGAGACGCCGCCGAACGAGTTGCTCGAGGTCGAGAGCGAGAACGTCTCCGACTGCGTGAGGTTGGCGCGCAGCTGGCGCTGATCGGTGAAGCCGAACTGGTCGCTGCTCGACTGCGTGCCGGTGGCGGTGCGGCTGAACGTGTAGTTCTGCGACGACCGCAGCCCGGTGTGGTTCACCGACTCGGTGAAGCTCGTCGAGGTGGGCAGGTTGGTGATGGCCCCGTACGCGCTGGTGTAGTTGAAGCTGGTATTGGCGCGCAGCGAGGTCGAGAAGTTCTCGGTCTCGTTGATGGTCAGATTGTGGGTCGACGTCTGCGTGCGCCGGTCGCGGATGCCGTAGTAGTTCACCTGGGCGCTGCGCCGCCCGTTCTTCTTGGTGTAGAACCCGACGTACCCGAGCCCTAGCCCGACCTTGGTGAAGTACTCGACGCGGTAGTAGCCGTAGTAATACTGGTCCTTGCCGAAGCCGAGCTTCATCTTGACGTAGAAGCCTTGGTACTGATCGTAGCCCATCTCGGGGAAGAACGACGGCCGCCGCGTCTCGTCGTCGAGCGTGCGCAGCGGGATGACGACGCGCGGCAGCCAGAAGACGGCGGCCGCGCCCAGCCACAGCACCACGCTGGTGATCACGATCTTGTCGCCGGGATAGTACGTGAGCGTCTTACCGGTCAGGTGGTAGCCGGCGCGCGCGTTCTCGCAGGTCGACAGGAACGCTTTGGTGCCGTGGCCGATGCCGTCGGGATCGGTATGGAGTTCTTTCGCGGCGAAGTGGACCAGCCCGCGTTCGACGCCCTGATTGCTGGTGCCGACCCCGCCCGAGAGCACGGCGGTCTGATCGACCGTATCGAAGACGATCGTGTCGCCCGAGAGCACCGAGTCGCGCGCGCGGTTGATCAGGAACGGATGGCCCGTCATCGTCACCGTGCGAAGGCCGTCGAAATGGGCGCGGTCGCCGACCAGTTCGCCGTTGTTGTAGAGGATGTGGACGTTGCCGATGGCGTCGCCCGGGCTCCCCTGTTTGGTATTGCCGACGACCTGGTCGGAGATGATGGCCACCATGCCGGGCGCGAGCGTCGGCGTGCCGGTCGGCACGGCTGCCGGCGTCGACGGTGCGCCGCCCGCCGGCGGGATGGGCGGCGGCGTCGCGCCGCCCCGGATGACGAAGATCGGCGCGCCGGCGGCGTTCGCGCCGGGGCTCGCGGTCGGGACGGGCGGCGGCGTGGCCGCGCCCGGGCTCGGCACGGGCGTGGAGTAGAGCTGCGTGAAGCCCGACGAGACCGGCGCGAACGAGGCGGTCGGCCCGGGAGACGGCGTGTCGGTCGGCGTCGCGGTCGGCGCGGGCGTCGGCGTGTCCGTCGCGGCGTCCGCGACCCGAACGCCGCAGCCGGTGTTGAGCAGCGCGAGCGCGCGCGCCTGTTGATCGAGCGCGCTCGCACTCGCGCTTCCGTTCGGGATCGCGCCGCACAGAAACGCGATCAGGCAGACCAGGGCGCTACGCTTCAATGTTCTTCAAGCCAGAGCAGGACGGCACCCAAGCCGCCGATGACGATATCCGGCAGCCAGGCCGCGAAATAGGGATTCATCGCCCCGTTGCGTCCGAGCGCCGACGTCGCCGACGTCATCAAGAAGTAGACGATGAACGCGAAGATCGCCATCGCCGCGCCCAGCATCCTGCCGCGACGTCCGAACCGGATCGCGAGCGGCAGCGAGATGATGATCGCGACGAAACACCCGAACGGCCACGCCAGTTTGTTGGCGAGGTTGACCTCGAAACCGCCCAGGGTCGCGCCGCCGATGCCTTGCTCGCGCATGGTCTTCACGCGATCGCCCAACTGCTTGCTCGACATCGTCCACGGATCGCTGTTGACGCTCTGCTCGAAGGCGGTGATGGTCTCGCCGATCGGCAGGCCGATCGAGACGCTCTTGACCGGCCCTTGGGTGGTCATGATGCCGTCCGCGTTGTAGCGCGTCTGGACCACGTCGTGGAGCACCAGGACGGTGCCCTCGACGGTCGCAGTCTTGGCCTGCATGGTCGTGTTCCAGAAACCGCCATTCCGGCCGGGCTCGAAGATCTGCACGCCCTGCATCGTCTTGTTGTCCGGCGCGACCGACGTCACGTAGAAGACGTTGCCGGTGGACGGATCCTTGCGGAAGAACTGCGTCTCGATCGGCAGCGACTCGGTGTTGTAGACGATCTGGTAGAACGTGCGGGTGGACTGATCGACCGACCACGGCGAGACGTATTCGTTGATCGCGTAGGCGGCGACGAACATGAACAGCCCGAAGCAGAGCGGCGCGACCGCAAAGCGCCAGAGCGGCACGCCCGACGTGCGCATGGCGGTCACTTCGTTGTCGCCCATCATGCGGCTCATCGAGAGCAGCGCCGCGAACAGGCAGCCGAACGGGAAGGCCATCGGGATCGACTGCGGGATCCGGAACAGCACGAACCGCAGCACCAGGAAGAACGGCGCGTGCTGATTGAGGACGTAGTCCGCCGCGATGAAGAAGATGTTGAGCGCCCAGAACGCGAGGAAGATCGAGAACGCGCCCACGAACGGGCCGATCATCTCGCCGACCACGTAGCGATCGAGAATGGGGATGCGCCACGAGAGCGCTCGGAATTGCGGGAGCGGTCGCGCGCCGGAGACGGTCGCCAATCTAGCCCCTCTTAATAGCTACGGTACGCGGTGATCACGCGCGTCACGTAGGCGCGGGTTTCGGCGTACGGCGGAACGCCGCCGTACTTGTCGACCGCGCCGGGGCCGGCGTTATAGGCCGCCACCGCCAGGGTGACGTCGCCGTGGTATCGGACGAGGAGGCCGCGCAGGTAGCGCGTGCCGCACGCGACGTTCTGCTGGGGGTCGAACGGATTGCTGATGCCGCATCCAGCGGCGGTGCCGGGCATGACCTGCATCAGGCCTTCGGCGCCGGCGTTGCTGACGGCGCTCGGATTACCGGCCGACTCCGACATCAGTACCGCGCGGATCAGGCCGGCGGGCAGCTTCTGCGACGTCGAGGCGTTGGCCACCAGGGTGTCGATCTGGGCCGAGGTCAGAGCGTTGGGCGCATAGGGAAGGTAGCTCGACCCTCCGCAACCGGAGAGCGAGGCGACCAGGACCAGCAGACCGACCAGCTTGCGCATCGCACCTCAGGGTATCACGAACCGCTCGAGCCCAGCATGGGCCTCACGGACTTCTCATGCCTTCGGGGCTCCCGCTTTCTGGCCTTCGCGCCCGTGGCTCGCTCGCTTCATCCGGAAGCGGTCCGGCCGGCGTACTAGGGGCATGAAACAGCTACTCGCCGCCCTCGCGCTGGTCGCCGCCGCCACCCTGGCCGCCGCCGCCGCCCCCAACCACATGGCCGCCCACATGGCCGGTCACACCACCGGACACATGACCGGCCATATGGCCGGCCATATGACCAGCCACAAGCCCGCCATGAAGAGCCTCAAACCCGCGATGAAGAAGCCCGGGATGATGAAGCCCAGCCCGATGGCGACCCACCGGCCCTAGATGCCCGATCCACGTGCGGACGACCCGGCGCTCGAGCGTGCCTTCGCGGCGCGCGAGCGCTGGGCGTTCGACGAGGCGTACGCTCGCTTCTCGGGCCTGCTCTACTCGGCCGCCTACAACGTGCTGCACGCCCGTGAGGACGCCGAGGATTGCGTGCACGACGCGCTGCTGCGCGTGTGGAACAACCCGTCCGCCTATACGACCGAACGCGGGACGCTGCGCAGCTTCCTGGCCGTCTGCGTGCGCAACGCCGCCATCTCGCGGGTGCGCGCGATGCAGACGCGCGCCGGCGCGCAGCGGCGCGCCGCCGTGGTCGAATCGGAAGCGGAATACGTCGAGTTCCCGGACGTGATCGAGCAGTCGCGCCTGCGCGCCGCGATCGCGGCGTTGCCCGACGAACAGCGCGAGCCGTTGCTGCTCGCGTACTACGGCCACAAGACCCACGTCGAGATCGCCGACGCACTGGCGACCCCGCTCGGCACGATCAAAAGCCGCATCGCCCAGGCGGTGCGCAGACTCGGGCACGCGATGCAGCCGGGAGCGGCCGTATGAACCATATCGACGACTCCGCCGCGCTCTACGCGCTCGGCTCGCTCGACGAGCTCGAACGCCGTCGCGTCGACGCCCACGTCGCGACCTGTCCGGCCTGCGCCGCGCTCCTCGCGGATGCGGAACGCGCCGTCACCCATGCGATCGAGGCCGACCCGCAATACGATCCCTCGCCGGCGCTGCGCGCGCGACTGGAGGCGTCGCTCGATGCCGCGCGGCCGGCTGCCCGCATCGCGACCGTTCCGCGCGCGTGGTTCGCGATCGCGGCGGCGTTCGCGATCCTGGCGCTGCCGGTCGGCTTCCTGATGCGCGGAACGATGGCGCCGCCCGCGGACGCGCAGTTCGCCGACGCCAGCTTCACCATGACGGCGACGCAGTCGGCGGCCCGCAGCGCGCACGTGACCTATGCCAAGAGCGGCGATTTCTACGCCGTGATGGTCAGGCATCCGATGCGCGCGTTGCGGGTCGCCTACGTCCACCCCGACGGCACGATGGAGACGATCGGCACGGTCGAACCGCACGGCGACATGGGAGTGGCGATCATGCCCATCGACCACAAGATGCGCGAACTCGCGCTGGTCGACGGCGGCACGGTGGTCGCCGAGGCCCGGCTGGCATTCAATTAAAAAGGCGAAGCGGGGACGCTCGCAGTACGTCCCCGCATGCGACTCGTACCGGGGATCGTCGCGTTCTGCGCCTCGGCGGCGTTCGGAACGCAGTTCCTCCTCGAATGGCGTGAGAGCGGCGGCGACCTCGACGCCCGCGCGTTCATGCTCGTGGCCGTCGCCCTCGTCTCGCTGGCCCTCGCGCTCGCATCGGCCGGCCTCTTCCGCGGCGCCTCGAACGGGCGCGATCTCAAACGGCGCATCGCCTTGTCGGTTCGCGAGCTTCCGTTCGCGGGGCGTGGTCCGGGCTTCGTCGGGCTGGTCTGCGCGACCGGTCTGGCGCTCGCGTTCGTCGCGCACGCCGGCGAAGGCGGTCTCGGCGGCGGCGATCTGATCGCCTGGCTGTGCGGCGCGATGCTGGTCGCGTTCTGCGCGGCGATCGTCGCATGGTTCGCGGTGCGCGCTTTACCCGCGCTCGCGGCCGCGCTCGCGACGCACTTCGCCGGTATCGGCGCACCGGTGCATCGGGTCGCCGGCCTCTCGCGCTCCGTCGCGCGGGTCGAACGCCGCGACGCCTGGCCGCCCAAGCTCTTCAACCGCCCGCCGCCGCTCCTCCAAGCCTAGCAGCGCTCGAGAAGCATCGCTATCGATCGGATACCGGCGACCCCGGTCCGGTCCGCTTTGGAGTAGCCCGACGTGAACGTCACCCACTTGCATCCCGGAGATCCGGTGCTCATTCGCGCCGTCCGCGGAACCATCCAACGGATCCTGGTCGCCGTCGAAGGCGAGATGATCCTGGCCTGTACGGCCGACGAATACGAGCTCGCACAGGACGAGCACCGTACGCCCTACACGCGTGCCTACCGTCAGCGCGACGTCGTCCAGGCCGACTGATCACGGCCCGAGCGCGCGCAGTGCCGCCTCGATCTTGTCGCCGGCCATCGCGTCCGCGCCGACGAACGCTCTGACGACGACGCCGCGCCGGTCGAGCACGTAGACGGCCGGTATGTCCAGCCCGGTCGCGGCGCGCTGCTCGTCGGTCACGCCCGGTTTCGAGAACGCACCGTTCGTGAGCAGGACCGTTTCGAACGGCACGTGCGTCGCGGCGACGAAAGCACGCGCGCGCGATGCGGATTCGAGTTCGTCGATCGCGAGGAACCGGACCGCCGGATGCCGGGCGGCGGCCGCGACGATCGACGGCATGCCGGCGTGGCAAGGATCGCACCAATCCGCGACGATGACGACGACGATCGGCGCGCCGACCAGCGACCGGAGCGCGACGTTCGGGCCGCGCAACGAGGGCAAAGAGGCTGCCGGAAGCGCCGTACCGGGCGTCCGCATCGAGGAGAGCGCGGCCACGAGTCCAAGGGTGGAGAGCATGCCGCCATTCTACGCCCCAGCGCTCGCAATAGGCGTCAAAATTCTCTCAGGCGTTCCGAGTACGGCCCGGCATCGGGGCCGTTCGCGCTCGACGGATCTCACGGTCGCGAACCTGTGGGCGCTGCGCGCGCCGACGGCGCTACTCGTGCTGCAGGCGCTCCTGTAATGCGCGAACGCGCGCCTTCGTCATGTCGCGGATCTCGCGGATGCGTTCGGGCGACTGACCCTTCGGGTCGGGCAGGCCCCAGTCGTCGTCGATCCGCGGGACGCCGGTGACGTCGCAGCCCATGGTGATGATGCGGTCGGCGCGCGCGGCGACGGCGGGGTCGATCAGTTTCGGACGGGCGTTCGCGATATCGATGCCGTCCTCGGCCATCGCGGCGACGACACCGGGGTTGGGCGCGTCGGCGGCCTCGGTGCCGGCGGACGCCACCTCGACCGCATCGCCGGCGAAGTGCCGCAGGTAGGCCTCGGCCATCTGGCTACGGCCGGTGTTGTGGCGGCACACGAACAGGACGAACGGCTTAGAGGACGACATGGTCGGGACGCTCCTTGGGCACGAGCCAGGCGAACAGCGCGGTCGCGGCGACCGCGCCGAGCAGTTGCGCGGCGACGAACGCGGGCGCATCGGCCGGCCGGATGCCCGCGAACGTGTCGGTCAGCGAGCGCGCGATCGTCACGGCCGGATTGGCGAACGATGTCGACGAGGTGAACCAGTATGCGCCGACGATGTATCCGGCGACGGCGAGCGGCACGAACGCGTTCTTGAAGCGCACGCACCCCCAGACGACCGCGAGCAGACCGAAGGTGGCCACGAACTCGCCGAGCCAGAGCGGCGCGCCGGACCGTGCGTGATGCGACGGCGCGAATGCCGGCAGGCCGAACATCAGATCCGCGACGGCCGTGCCGGCCAGAGCGCCGCCGATCTGGGCCGCGAGATACCACGGCACGTCGCGCCACGACAGGCCGCCTTGCCACGCGTCGCACAGCGTGACGGCCGGGTTGAGATGGGCGCCCGAGATCGGACCGAACGCGACGATCAGGCAGAACAGCACGCCGCCGGTCGCGACGGCGTTGGCCAGCAGCGCGAGCGCGACGTTGCCGCCGCTCAGGCGTTCGGCCATGATGCCGGAGCCGACCACGGCCGCCAGCAGCAGGGCGCTGCCGACGCCTTCGGCGGCCGCGCGCTTCGCGATCGTCATGCGATCAGGCCGCGCAGCACGCGGTGTCCGCGTCGTCGCGCGCGCCGGTCTCTTCGTGGACGGTGTAGATCTCCCAGCGGCGCCCCTCCGGATCGCTCGCCCAGACCTTGGTCTGGTTGGCATAACAGCACGTCTCCTCGCGTTCGATCGCGCCGGCCAGGCCGGCCGCATCGAGGCGCGCGATCGCGCGTTCCACGTCCTCGACGGTCTCGACGAAGATGCCGTAGTGCGCGTCGGTCGCCGGCGCGACCGATGCGCGCAGGTCGAGCGCGAGTTCCATGCCGGGGTCGTCGGTGACGAACAGGGCGTAGTCGTCCAGATGCTTCGCGGGCGTGGACGCCAGCAGGCACGTATAGAAGGCGACGCTCTTGTCGAGGTCGGTCGTCGCGAGGTTCAGATGCGTTTTCATGCGAGTGCGTTCTCCGGGATGACGGATGCGAGCGCGTGCGTCAATCGGTCGCGCGCGTCGGGAGCGAGGCGGTAGTAGACCCAGGTGCCGCGGCGTTCGCCGGCGATCAGGCCCGCATCGCGCAGGACCTTGAGGTGATGCGAGACGGCCGGCTGATTCAACGGCAGAGCGCCGGTGAAGTCGCAGACGCAGACGTCGTCGGCGCTGCGCGCCAAGGTCGCGAGGATCGTCAGGCGATGGGGATCGGCGGTCGCCTTGAGCAGGGCGGCCTGCGGCTCGAAATCGCCCGCGGCGATCTCGGCAGGCGGGCAACAGCGTTGCATCGACATTGTTCGATTCTATCGGTTGAATCGAAAGTTGTCAATATTACGTGATGTCGTGGACGATCAGCGTCGGACAAGGGGCCTCGCGGGTCACGCCCTCGGCGACGCTGCCCGCGACGAATCGGGCGACGCCGCGACGCCCGTGGCTCCCGATCACGATCAGGTCGACGCGGTCGCGGCGGGCCAACTCCAAGAGGGTCGCGACGGGCGGCCCTTCGAGCACCGCGCCGTCGGCCGGGACGCCGGCCGCGATGGCTTTGACGGTGGCCTCGTCGATCAGGCGATGCGCGTTCTCGGTGAGCGCTTCGAGGAAGGGCACGATGGCGCTGTACGGATCCAACGCCGGGGCGCAGGCCTCGACCGGATCGACGACCGTCGCGACCGTCAGCTTCGCGTTGTGGACGAGGGCCAGGTCCAACGCGATCGCAAGCGCGCGTTGCGCGCACGCGGAATCGTCGATGGCGACCAGGATCGACGCGAACATCGGCAGCGCCTACCGGTCGGCTAGGTCGGCCCGCTGTTCGCGCTCGACCCGGGCCACGATCTCGGCCGCCATCCAGGTGACGAACCGCTCCAGCGATGCGTCCGCCGCACCGCGCAAGAACGTCGCGTCGACGAACCCGCCGACCGCGCCGAGCGGCACGCTGTACTCGCCGGTCAGCCACAGCTCCGATCCGGAATCGCGCATCGGCGAGATGGCGAGCGACCCGGCGAAGGTCGGGAACAGCTTCGTCCCCGACGTCGCGCTGATGGTGAGTTCGCATTCGTACCGCTGCGGCTGGGCTTGCGCGTCCACCTTGATCGGGACCGCGACCTCGCCGGCGCCGGGGATGCGGATCCGATCGAATCCGAGGGACAGGACGGCGCGATCGTACGGCGCCTCGTGCTGCCCGATCGCGCGCAGAATCGCAAGCATCGCTTCGAGCGCGAGCGGACCGGGCACGGGGATCGCCCGCGAGCGCTCGACGTGCACGCTCACGAGGACGTCCTCTTGGCGGCTTCTTCCGCGTGGTAGTGGGCGATCAGGCGGTCGCCGATCTGCGCCAACAGCGCTTTGGCCGTCAGGGCCGCCAGTCGCGCGCCGAGCAGCATGTCGAACGCCTTGCCGGCCGCACCGAGCGGCGGTTCGTACGAGCCGCTCAGCTCCAGAGCCGAGACGTTCCAGTCCTCGTCCGCGCGGACCGTCAGCATGCCCGCGAACGTCGGGTACGGGCCGCCGCCGTGCGGCGTCCACCGCACGTTCCAAGGCTCGTCGAAATGCATCGGATCGATCGCTCGCGAGACCGAGACGTCGACGTCCTTGGAGACGTCCATGCCTTTCGGGGCCGTCGGAGCGATGTGGAGGATCCACTCGAGCTGTCCGCTGTCGGTCGGGAAGAGTTCGGCGGCCAGGAACTGCTTGGCGAGTCCGTACGGACAAGGGACGAAATGCCGCTCGGAGATGCGTGTCATGCGACTATTCTCGCTCGTCCGGCGGAAAATACGAGGAATATCCGGCGAAGAGCGGGGCCGCTCCGTTCCTCGACGCTTCTCATCGTGGCGGCTACAATGGATCATGACCAGAATTTGCGTACAGGCCACGGTCGGGCACCCCGCCGCCACCACCGAAGAGATGCTGCAGCACTACATGGCCGAGCGCGTCCGGGCCGATGGCTCGATCGCGCTGCCGCTGCGCATGCGCTTCCGGACGGGACGCGACGACCTCTCGCTGGCCCACGACGTGCTCGTGCGCTTCCGCAAGGGCCGCGACGCGGACAACCTCAACGACACGTTCTACCTCGACTGGGAGCCATCGGGCCAGGGTCCGTACCCGTCCTTCTCGGGCACCATGAACGTCTACGCCGAAGCCGATCCGCGCGAATCGCGGCTGGAGATCGACGGCACCTACGACGCTCCGGGCGGATTCTTCGGGCGGCTCTTCGACGCGTTGGTGGGACGGCGCATGGCGCGCGTCTCGCTCGCCGATCTGGTCGAGCGCATCGCCGGCGACCTGACGCCGGTCGCCTCGTCGCCGACGCGCCGCTAGCCCGCACGGATCGCGGCGCGCGTAGGCGCGGCCGGAGGCGCGCCCGGGATTCGGGAGAAGGTCCGGGTGTGGACGCCAACGCGAAGCTCTCGTCCTACGAAACGCGGATGTTCCGCGCCTTGCTTGAGTCCGCGCCGGACGCGATGATCATCGTCGACGGGACCGGCACGATGGTCCTCGTCAACGCGCAGGCCGAGAAGCTGTTCGGCTACGGTCGCGAGGAGTTGCTCGGCAATCGGATCGAGATGCTCGTGCCCGAACGGTTCCGCGCGCGCCATCCCGACCATCGCGATGATTTCTTCCACGCCCCGCGCGTCCGGCCGATGGGCGCGGATCTGGAATTGCGCGGACGCCGAAAAGACGGCTCGGAGTTCCCGGTCGAGATCAGCCTCGGTCCGATCGAGACCGACGAGGGTCTGCTGGTGGCCAGCGCCATCCGCGACAGTTCCGACCGTCAACGCGTCCAGGAGACGCTCGAGCAGAAGAACGCGGAACTCGAAGATCTCAATCGCGCTAAGGACCGTTTCGTCGCGAGCATGAGCCACGAGCTGCGCACGCCGCTCAACGCGGTCATCGGCTTCACCGGGACGCTGCTGATGGAACTCCCCGGCCCGCTCACGCAAGAGCAGGAACGGCAACTGCAGATCGTCCAGTCCAGCGCCCGGCATCTGCTCTCGCTGATCAACGACATCCTCGACCTCGCGAAGATCGAATCGGGCAAGGCCGACCTGCACGTCGAGCCGATCGCGCTGGCGCCGATCGTATCCGAAGTCGCGACCACGCTGCGTCCGCTCGCCGAGGAGAAGGGGCTCGAACTCACCGTCGCGCTTCCGCCGGGCGACGTCGACGTACGATCGGATGGGCGCGCGATCCGCCAGATCCTCATCAACCTGACCAGCAATGCGGTCAAATACACGGAGCGCGGCTCCGTACGGATCGAGCTCGCGCGCGACGGTGCGTCGGGGGCGGCCGTGCGGGTCGTCGATACGGGCGTCGGCATCCGCAGCGAAGATCTCCCGCGCCTGTTCGCGGCCTTCGAGCAGCTCGACACCACGAATACCCGGCGCGTCGAGGGCGCGGGACTCGGGCTGCATCTGAGCCGGCGGCTCGCCGATCTGCTCGGCGCGAGCATCCGCATCCAGAGCGAGCGCGGGACGGGGAGCACCTTCACGCTGGTGCTGCCGGCCGGTTCGTGAAGCCGCGGATCCTGGTCGTCGACGACAACACGGCGAATCTCGACCTGCTCCTCTACCTGCTGCGCGCGTTCGGCTACGAAGCGGACGGAGCGCGCGACGGCCTGGAAGGCTGGGACGCGGCGCGGACGTACGAGTACGATCTCATCCTGACCGACATTCTGATGCCCGGGATCGACGGCTACGAGTTTGCGCGGCGGATCGCGGGGCTCTCGAAGCGCCCGCGCATCGTCGCGGTCACGGCCCTCGCGATGCCGGGCGATCGCGACCGCATGCTCGCCGCCGGCTTCGACGGATACCTTTCGAAGCCGATCGATCCGGCGACGTTTCGCCGCTCCGTCGAGGACGCGCTTGGCGATAATTCTGGTCGTTGACGACGAACCGCTCAACCGGCTGTTGCTGGCGACCGTGCTGCGGCCGTTGGGCCACGTCGTCCTCGAGGCGCGTGACGGCGACGAAGGGTTGGGGATCGCGGCCGATCGCGCGCCGGCCCTGATCGTCGTCGACCTATCGATGCCGGGAGCGGGCGGCGCCGGATTCCTCAAGACGTTGCGGCGCGACCTGCGCAGCGACGTCCCGGTCGTGCTCTACACGGCCACCCGGCCGGATGCGGCGATGCGCGACTTCGCCGCGCTGTTCTCGGTCGCGGCGATCCTCGAAAAGCCGTCGGAACCCGCCGACATCGTCCGCGTGGTGACGGCCGCCCTGGGCGCTTAAGGCTTCCCGAGACTCTCGAGCGCGAGGCCTGCGGACGCGAGCGCGTCGCGCATGCCGGCCAACCGGTCCGCGGTCGGCTCGAGCACGCCGTCGATGACGCCTTCGAGATTCGCCTGGACGATCGCCAGGGCGTTGCCGATCTCGTGCCGGAGGCGCGCCGTCGAGCGGCGCCGGGCTTCGTCTTGATGGTCGAGAACGCCGACCAGCTCCGCCAGACGCCCGGCGACCGGATCGTCCAGACGCAGCAGCGCGGTGCGGGCGCCCGCCCAATCGCGGGCGGTCGCGAGGTCCAGCGCGCGCAGCAGCTCCGCGTTCATCGTTCGCGCGCCCGCATCTTGTAGCCGACGCCGTAGACGGTGTGCAGGTACTCCGGGTTGTCGGGGTCGGGCTCGATCTTCTTGCGCAGGTTGTTGATGTGGCGGTCGAGCGTGCGTTCGAAGATCGATCCGTCGTCGTGGAGCGCGTCGAGCAGGGCCGCGCGGCTGAACGCCTGCCCGGGATTCTCCGCCAGGACGCGCAGGACGCGGAACTCCGTCGCGGTGACGCCGGCGTCGCGCCCGCTCACGCGCACCTCGTGCGCGTCGACGTCGATCTCGAGATCCTTGATCGCGATGGTGTTGCCCGCGCGTCGCGGCGCGCCGGCGGCGACCGCCGCGCGACGCATGACCGCCCGGACGCGCGCGACCACTTCGCGCGGCGAGAACGGTTTGGTGATGTAGTCGTCGGCACCCAGCTCGAGCCCGACGATCCGGTCGACCTCCTCCGCGCGAGCCGTGAGCATGATGGCCGGCGTCCGGCGCCCCTCGGACTGCGTCGCCCGCAGGATGTCCAGTCCACTTCCGTCCGGCAACGTGATGTCCAGGAGCATCAGGTCGGGCTCGATGCGGCGATAGGTGTCGACCGCGTCCGCCAACGTCCCCGCGGCCGATACCTCGAAGCCTTCGCGCTCCAGGTAGGCGCGCAGAGCGTCGACGATCTCCGGTTCGTCGTCGACGACGAGTACGCGTTTGAGCCGATTATCCGTCACCACGTCCTCATGCCCGGTGCGAGGAATCCGGGATGGCGGAGCAGTTCGCCGAGCGGACCCGAATACGCTGCCACCGCGAGGAGCAGCGCCACCGCGCCCCAGCGGAACAGATGCTCGAACACCGGCGGCGACGGCTCGCCGCCGGGCTCGGCCTCGGCGAACGCGACGTGCATGTCCTCGCTCTTGTCGTTGGCGAGCAGCGTTCCGATCGCGACGAGCGCGAAGATCCCGATGCTGATGGTCAGCAACAGTCCGCCGCCGGCGGCCGCGATCATGTACGGCTGCCAGCTGGCCGCGACGTGCGAGCCGGCGTAGGCGACTTCGGCCGTGCGCCGCGGCGCGCCGAGCAGACCGGCGAAGTGCATCGAGAACGACATCAGCACCATCCCGACGAACCAGGTCTGGACCTGCAGCAGCGCCAGCCGCGGCTTCCACAGCGCGCGTCCGGTCAGTTTCGGGATGAGCCAGTAGGACGCGCCGAGGAACGTGAGCGCGACCGGGCCGCCGACCGTGATGTGGAAGTGGCCGACGATCCAGATCGTGTTGTGGACGACCGAATCCATCTCGTACGAGGCGTTGATCAGGCCGCCGAATCCGCCGGCGATGAACAGCAGCATGCCGTAGGCCGCGCCCGCGAAGACCGGGTCGCTCCACGGCAGGCCGGCCACGATCGCCGCCAGACCGCGCTTGCCTTGCTTGCGCGCCGCGATCTCGAAGGTCGCGAAGATGGCGAACGCCGTCAGGAACGACGGGATCGCGACGCCGTAGGTCGTGATCGTGTGCAGCAGTTTCCACGCCGTGGAGATGCCCGGTTCCATGAACTCGTGGTGGATGCCGACCGGCGTCGAGAGCAGCAGCAGCATGACGAACGTAAGGCGCGTCAGGCCGTCGCTGAAGACCTTGCCGCCGAAGCGCGTCGGGATGACCGTGTACCAGATCACGTAGGCGCCCATGATCCAGAAGTAGACCAGCGGGTGCCCGAAGTACCAGAAGAACATCCGGGTGAGCATCACGTTGATGCCGCTCGTCCATCCGAGCGACCACGGCAGCAGCAGTCCCATCTCGGCGACCACGCCGAGCGTCGCGACCCACCACATCACGAACGTCGCCGCGATGGTGAAGAGCGCGAGCGGGAGGCGCGGGGCGCCGGTCGTGCGCTTGAAGAAGACGACGTTCTCGAAGACCTCGTAGGCGACCACCCAGGTCCCCAGCACCAGCAGCGTCGCGCCGATGTAGAAGAACGGACTCGCCTTGAGCGGCGCGTAGAACGTGTAGAGCACGGTCGCGTTCCCGGCGAGCACCTCGAAGGCGGCCATCAGCGTGCCGGCCACCATCGTCGACCATCCGATCCAGCCGACCGCCGATCGCCGCTCGCGCGGGACCTGGCGATAGGTGACGAACAGCGCGAGCCCGGTGATGAAGAAGGTGGTGAAGACCAGCGCCATCAGGATGCCGTGCAGCGTCAGGACGCGATAGTAGTCGAAGCTCGAAGGCAGCGCGATCGCGGACGCCCGCGAGTACGCCTGGAGCAATCCGAAGACGGCGCCGACGACGATCGCGGCGGTCGCGGTGTAGACGTGCGCGAGGACCAGCCGGTTCTCCGCGCGCATCTGACGCTCTTCGCGGACCATCAGCGCACCTCGATCGATCCGAACATCTGCTGATGTTCGATGCCGCAGTATTCGTTGCAGACCAGCAGGTAGGTGCCGGGCGTGCGGAACGTGTGGGTCGCCGAATTGACCCAGCCGGGGATGACCATCATGTTGACCGCCGTATGTGCGATGTTGAAGCCGTGCACGACGTCGGGGCTGGTGACGTAGAAGGTCACCGTGCTGCCGAGCGGCACGCGCAGGGTCTTGGGAGTGAACGCGAAGATCTGGGCCACGTAGTAGGCCTCGTAACGGCCGTCGCCGAGACTGCGCAGGCCGGGCTTGTCGAACGGCGGCGTCGAGGCCACCTTGGTCGGGTCGATCTGCATCATGTCGCTGGGCGGGTTCATGTTGTCGGCGAACGCGGCCACCAGGACGATGGTCAGGAACACCAGCAGCATCCCGATCCCGAAGGTCATCCAGATGCGTTCGTAGCGATGGACGTGCATCAGAAGCGCGCTTTCAGAAGGACGAACATGAGGAGCCAGCCGACGAAGAACAGCGCGCCCATCGTCAGCACGAAGGTGAGCGTCGCGGGCAGCGGTTCGTCGCCCGAATCGGAACGTGCCAAAGTCGTGATCCTTTCGGAGGGTCGTCGCGAGGCTGAGCGGCCTCGCTCCCGAGTCACGCTATCAGGCGTCTGTCCGACGGCGGTGAAGAAGCCGGGAACGGACGTTCGCCGGACCTTCTCGACCGGGACGACGGGTTCTCAGCCGGTTCGCCGCGCTGGGCTATGGTAGGCCCATGCTCGTACGAACGCTGGCGGCGATCGCCGCGATCGCCCTCCTGGCCGCGGCCGGCTCCGGTATCGCCTCGCCCGCCTCGACCGGCGGCCCCGGGCCGTCGGCCGCCCGCGGGAAATATCTTGTGACCATCGGTGCGTGCAACGACTGCCATTCTCCCGGATGGCGGGAGTCGGACGGAACCCTGCCGGTCGACAAATGGCTGGTCGGCAATAGCGTCGGCCTGCGCGAGGCCTGGGGAACGTCGTATCCCGCCAATCTGCGCGTGCTGTTCTCGCGGATCACCGAGGAGCAATGGCTCTTCGAGGTGCGCACGCGCGGCGGCCGGATGCAATGGCACGACCTGCGCGTGCTCACCACCGACGACCGCCGGTCGATCTACCGCTTCGTCCACGGCCTGGGCCCGAAGGGCGCGCTGACGCCGGACGACCTGCCGCCGGACCGCGAACCGACGACGCCGTATATCGATCTCCGGTTGCGCACGCCCGCCCCGCGCCGTTAGGAGTCGCGATGCCCGTCTTCAGCAAGCATCCCGAAGCGCATTTCACCGCATCCGCGACGATCCGCGACGTCGTCATCGGCATGTCCGACGGCCTGACCGTGCCGTTCGCGCTCGCGGCCGGCATCTCGGGCGCGATCGCATCCTCGCATATCGTCGTCACCGCCGGCATCGCCGAAGTGGCGGCGGGCGCCATCGCCATGGCGCTGGGCGGATATCTCGCGGCCCGGACCGACGCGGAGCACTACCGCAGCGAGGAACGGCGCGAGAACGATGAGGTCGAGCGGATCCCGGCCGCCGAGCGTGACGAAGTGCGCGAGATCTTCGCGTCGTACGGCCTGGACGGACCGGCGCTCGAGACCGCCACCGACGCGATCGCGTCCGACCGACGGCGCTGGGTGGACTTCATGATGCGCTGGGAACTCGGCTTGGAGCGGCCCGATCCGTCGCGCGCGCTCGCCAGCGGCGCGACCATCGGCGCTTCCTACGTCGTCGGCGGGTTGATCCCGCTCGCACCGTACATGCTGATCGCGGCGTCGGGGCACGCGCTCGTCACCTCGGCGATCGTGACGATGCTCGCGCTCGCGATCTTCGGTGCGATAAAAGGCGCATTGACCGGCGGATCGGTGTGGAAGTCGGCCGTGCAGACCGTGCTCGTCGGCGGGATCGCCTCGGCGGTCGCGTTCTGGCTCGCCAAGATGGTGCAAACGCTTTAGTTCTTCCTCATCCGTTCCATTTCTGCGCCCATAGTGATGGCAAGAAATGAGGATCACATGACCGTTCTACGTTCTTCCATCATCGCTCTCGTCGCGTGCGCGATGGTCGCTTCCGGCGCCATAGCCGCGTCCGCCGCACAAGCGAACGCGCCGGTGACGATCACCGCCGCGAATTGGAAATTCGCTCCGGCCGAGAGTACGGTGCACGTCGGCCAGCCGGTCACGCTCGACTTGACCTCGACCGAAGGCGTCCACGGCCTCGCATCCGACGACCTCGGACTGGCCGCGACCACCATCATGCCGGGCCGCACCAAGAGCGTCACCTTCACGCCGAAGAAGGCCGGCACGTTCGTGCTGCACTGCACGATCCCGTGCGGACCGGGGCACGGCAAGATGACGCTGACCGTCCACGTCGTGGCGTAAGATGCGAGGACTTCGATTCGTCGGATTCGCGCTCGTCCTCGGGCTCGCACTGCGGCCCGGGGGCGCTTCGGCACTGCCGTCGTTCGCGCAGGCGTATCACATCGATTGCAGCGCCTGTCATTCCATGGTCCCGGCGCTCAACGCGTACGGTCGCTACATCCAATCCACCCACCTCGGGGCGCTCGATCCGACCGTTCTAAAAGGATCGTTCCCGCTGGTCGTACGCGAATCTATCAGCTACCGGAGCACCGGCGGATTGAGCCGTCTGGCTCCCCCGGACAAGGCGACGTACGCGAACCTGTCGTTCACGATGGCCGGCGCGATCGGCAAGTACGTCACGTACCGGTTGGAACAATCGGTCTACAGCAACAACATCAGCGGCGGCAGCATGGGCCATACCTGGGTCTCGTACAACCGTCTGATGAACGGCTCGGGACATCTGATCGTCGGCAAGTTCGATCCGCCGGCGCCCTCGGCGTTCAGCTATTGGGGCGACATGACGGGGTTCTCGAGCGCCACCATCGGCGTCGGACAGCATTCCTACAACCTCGGCTCGCAGCGCTGGGGCGTCGGCTTCAACTACGTGCCGACCGACTACGCCAAGCATCCGTATAAGGTCGAGCTGGGCTGGGTCGGCAATAGCCCGTCGCTCTTCAACGCAAGCGCCTTCGACGCGGCCAACCCGTACGCACCGGGCGGCAAGGGCAGCGACCGCGCGTTCCAATACAAGCTCGCGTGGGCGCGGCCCGACAACCCGGTCGAGGTCGGCGTGTACGGCGCGCTCGGCACCTACATCCTCGCGAACGGCTATAAGGATCCGGTCGACCGCTACGGCGCGCTCGGATTCTACGCCCAGCGCGATCCCGACGGGCACTTCCCCGGAGTGATGGCGTTCTATCAACGGACGCACGACTCGAACGTCGGTCCGGGCAAGGCGTCCGAGCACCTCGTCCAAGCGGCGACCGCGTGGTCGTACGGGTTCGAGGTCGACCAGCCGTTCTTCGGCGGGAACGTCATGCTGGGCATCCGCCCGGTCGAGTTCCTGGGCGGCCTTCAGGCCAGCAAGACCGGCTACGACGTCGCCGGCACGGCCCGCCCACACTTCGGAGCGTTCGATCTGCTGATCCGCGACCCGAAGCTCTCGCCGTACCTGTGGCTGACGGCCGAATCGGCGGTCTCGGCGGCCTCGAACGCCTCGTTCGGGCAGCCGGTCTGGCGGGTCGGCATCAAGTGGGCATCGCCCGTCATGGGGCCGATCAAGTAGGATCGGGTCCTGCGGCGACCCGAGCCTGCCACCATCGAGGCCGAACATACGTTCGGCCTCGATCTTTTTGTGCGCGTTTGCCCTTGTCCGGGTCCGTTCATGTGCGTATAGTGGTGGGAAGTGGTGTGAAGTGGTGACCTGGGGAGGGGTAATGCACGCGGATCTTCCGCGGTTTACCGGGTCGGTCGAGCACGCTTTGGACGACAAGGGGCGGCTCATCGTACCCGCGAGGTTCCGCGAACGCCTGGGCGCAGGGTTCGTGTTGACAATTGCCCAGTCGGATCCATGCCTGGCGCTCTACCCCAGCGCGACCTGGGCCCAGCTCTGCGAAAAGCTCGAGAACGCGCCCCGCAAGGACGACACCTTCCGCCGGCTGGTCCGCCACATCTTCGCCAATACCGAGGAGGTCGCGTGCGACGCCCAGGGGCGGCTCCTCATCCCGGCCGGCCTGCGCACGTACGCCGGGATCGAACGCGACGTCACCTCGATCGGCACCCTCACCCGCGTCGAGATCTGGGCCAAGGACCGCTTGGCACAGCACGCCGCGCCGCAAGGCGAGGTCGCCGAGTTCATGGCGGACCTCGGACTCTATTGATGTGGCAGCTGCATGAGCCATATTCCGGTCCTCTATACGCAATCGCTCGAATTGCTGGCGATCCGTCCGGACGGGATCTATGTGGATGCGACCTTCGGTGCGGGCGGACATACGCTGGGCATCTTGGAGCGCGCCCCGGCGGGCCGGGTGATCTCGTTCGACACGGATCCGGCGGCGGCCGAGCGCGCGCGTGCGATCGCGAATCCGAACTTCACCTTCGTGCCTGCGAACTTCCGCGAGATGGCGTCGCGGCTCGACGCGCTGGGCGTCCCGGAAGTGGACGGCGTGTTCTTCGACTTGGGGGTCTCCTCTATGCAGTTCGATGAAGCCGATCGCGGATTTTCGCTGCAGTACGCGGCGCCGCTCGACATGCGCATGAATCCGAACGAGGGCAAGAGCGCCTTCGACGTGCTGCTGCACGCGAGCGAGACCGAGCTCGCCGACATCTTCTTCCACTACGGCCAGGAACGCGCGGCGCGACGGATCGCGCGCGTGATCGTCCAGCGCCGCGCCGAGGGCCGTCTGCCGGAGACGACCACCGAGTTCGCCGCCATGGTCTCGGGCCTGGTCCAGCGCAAGGGCCACCGCGAACGCATCCATCCCGCGACCCGCGTCTTCCAGGCGCTCCGGATCGCGGTGAACGACGAACTCGGCGCCCTCAAGGACGGGCTCGACGCCGCCATCGGGCGGTTGGCCAAGGCCGGGCGCGTGGTCGCGATCTCGTTCCATTCGCTCGAGGACCGGATCGTGAAGACGACCTTCCGCGACGACGAGCGCCTCGAACGCATCACCCGCAAGCCGCTCGTCGCCGACGAGGCGGAACAGAAGACCAACCCGCGCTCCCGCAGCGCCAAGATCCGCGCCGCCCAACGGAAAGCCAGCTGATCGTGATCCAACCGCACTACCTCGACGAACGTCCGCGCATCCGCAACCCGCGCCGTGCCCGCGGCGCGACCGACGCGCGCCGCAAGCACAACTCGCGGGCCCGGTACGCCTCCATCACCCGCTTCTGCGTGGTGCTCGGCATCGCGTCGGTGCTGCTGGTCGGGTGGGTGACGATGACCTCGAACCTGACCGGCATGACGTATGCGGTCGCCAAGGCCGACGTGCAGCGCGCGCACCTGCAGGGCGAGACCGCGCGTCTCGACGACAAGTTGAGCGGACTGCGGTCGCAGGAACGGCTGGCGACGTTCGCCGCGCGCCTAGGCATGAAGGAACCGGAGCAGTTCGCGCTCGTGCGGATCGCGCCGCCGGCCACCGGCGACGCGCACGTCGCCCTGATCCCGTCGTTCGCGGCGCTCTTCGGCGGGACGCCGGCGCGCCCGAGCGTGAGGTGATCGCGACGGGGAAGCGCGTATGAATCCGCAGCAACGCCAATTCGCGCGCATCGCTCCGATGCGCGCGAAAGTCGTTTTTTTCGGGATGCTGGCGGTCGCGCTGTTCCTGGCGTGGCGGCTCTACGACGTCCAGGTCCTACGCGGGCCGGTGCTCGCGAAAGAGGCGCTGGCGCAGCGCACCGACGCGCTCGACCTGTTCGCCCGGCGCGGCAGCATCGTGGATCGCGACGATAACGTCCTGGTCCGCTCGCTACCGTCGGAAAGCGTCTACGTCGTCCCGCACGACCTGATCGATCCGGACGCGGCGGTCGCCGGACTGACGAAGATCTTCGGCAAGCTCGACCCGTCGACGGTCGCGACCATGCACGACAAGCGCATGTGGTTCGTGTGGATCGCGCGCAAGGTGCCCTACGAGGTCGGCCAGCGCGTGCGCGCGCTCGGCATCGCGGCCGTGCAGCTCAAAGGCGAGGACACCGGCAAGCGCGAGGACACGGTCGGGCGGCTGGCGTCGACCGTGCTCGGATTCGTCGGCACCGACGAGAACGGACTGGACGGCGTCGAGTACGCCTTCGACCGGCTCCTCAAGGGCACGCCCGGCAAGGAACTGCTCGAGACCGATAACCTCGGCCGGCCGATCCCGCTCGGGCACGAGACGGTCGTGAAACCGGCGATGCAGGGGCTGACGCTGCAGCTCACGCTCGACTCGTACCTGCAATTCGTCACCGAACAGGCGCTCGAGCGGCAAGTGCGCGAATTCCACGCGCAGAGCGGGACCGCGATCGTTATGGATCCGTACACCGGCGAAGTGCTGGCGCTGGCCAACGCTCCGGATTTCGATCCGAACAAATTCTGGACGGCGCCCGACGGCAGCCGTCGCGACCGGGCCGTCATGGACGCCTACGAACCCGGTTCGACGTTCAAGCTCGTGACCGCGGCCGCGGCGCTCGAGTCCGGCAAGGTCACGCTCGGGACGACCTTCCCGGCGCGCGATCAGCTCGAGGTCGGCGGCCACGTCATCCACAACGCCGAGGACGGCTTCATGGGCCTGGCGGGCGGCAGCGAGACGCTCGAACAGATCATCGAGTTCTCGCACAACGTCGGCGCAGCCGAGGTCGGCATGCACGTCGGCGCGCGCACGTTCTACGACATGGAGCGCTCGGCGGGCTTCGGAACGCCCACCCAGATCGGCCTCCCCGGCGAGAACCCGGGCATCGTCCCGGATCCCAAGGATTGGAGCGATTCGTCGCTCGCGACCATGTCGTTCGGGCAGGGCGTCTCCGTCACGCCCATCGCGATGGCGCGTTTCTACTGTGCGATCGCCAACGGCGGCATGCTGGTGCGCCCGCGCATCCTGCGCGCGATCGAGAACAGCGACGGCGACATCGTGTACCGGTACCAGCCAGAGGTCGAACATCGCGTCTTCTCCGAGAAGACGGCCGAGACGCTGCGCTCGTTCTTGCGCGCGGTCGTCCTGAGCGGTACCGGCAATCCGGCCGCTCAGGTCCCGGGCTACACCACCGCCGGCAAGACCGGCACCGCCCAGATGGTCGGCACGTCCGGCTACGAATCGGGCGCCTACGTCGCCTCGTTCATCGGCATGGTGCCCTACGAGCATCCGAAGTACGTCATCTACGTAAAGGTCGAGCGTCCGGAAGGGTCGATCTACGGCGGCGTGGTCGCCGCGCCGGCCTTCGCGAGGATCGCGCGCGAGGCCATGCTGCACGCGGGGACGTTGCCGGCGCCGTCGCCGCCGCCGAAATCGCGCGCGCGATGACGTACGACGAACTGCTGCGGGCGGTCGCGGCCGGGACGTTCTCCGGGATCGCCATCGATTCGCGCGCGGTCGCGCCGGGCGAACTCTACGTCGCGCTGCGCGGCGAGCGCTCCGACGGCCACGACTTCGTCGCCCAGGCGCTCGAACGCGGCGCGCTGGCCGTCGTGGTCCAGCGCGGGCGCGCGCTCGCGATGCCCCCCGGCGCGGAGTCGCGCGCGGTGGCGGTCGAGGACACGCGTCGGGCGCTCTCGCCGCTGGCGGCCGCGTTCTACCGCGATCCGTCGCACGGCATCGATGCGATCGGCGTGACCGGCACCAACGGCAAGACCACCACCACCCAGATGATCGCCGCGATCTTCGAAGCGGCCGGGCGTCCGTGCGGCGTCATCGGCACGATCGGCGCGCGCTTCGGCGATCGCGAATGGCCGCTCGCCAACACCACGCCGCAGCCGCCCGAACTGCAGGCCCTGCTCGCGCAGATGCGCGACGCCGGCGCGCGCGCGGTCGCGATGGAGGTCAGCTCGCACGCGCTCGCCCTCGAACGCGTCGAAGACGTGCGCTTCGCGGTCGGCGCGTTCACCAATCTGACGCGCGACCACCTCGACTTTCACGGCACGACCGACGCGTATGCGGCCGCCAAGCGCCATCTCTTCGAGCTGGCCGAGCGCTGCGTCTACAACGCCGAGGATCCGTACGGGCTGGCCTGGTCGCGCGAGACCCAGGACCTCAAACCGACCATCACCTACGCGCTCTCGGGCGACGCCGACGTGCGGCCGCGCGACGTCGCGATCCGTCCGAGCGGCAGCACCTTCGCGGTCGGCGGCGTGCGCTTCACCGTCCATCTCCCCGGCCGCTTCAACGTCTCCAACGCGCTCTGCGCGATCGCGTGCGCGCGCGCGCTCGGCATCGACGACGCGACCAGCGCGCGCGGGCTCGAGACCGTACGGCGCGTCCCCGGCCGGATGGAGCCGGTCCTGGGCGGCGACGTCGCGGTCGTGGTCGACTACGCGCACACGCCGGATTCGCTCGAGAACGCGCTGACCGCGCTGCGCGAGGCGAGCGACGGCGCGCTCGGCGTCGTCTTCGGCTGCGGCGGCGACCGGGACCGCGGGAAGCGTCCGCTGATGGGAGCCATCGCGGCGCGCTTGGCCGACCGCATCTACGTCACCGACGACAACCCGCGTACCGAAGACGCCGGCGGCATCCGCGCGGAGATCGTCGCCGGACTGGGCGTCGCCGAGCACGCCGTCGTCGGCGACCGTCGCGCCGCGATCTTCCGCGCGATCGCCGAGGCGCGGCCCGGCGATACGATCCTGATCGCCGGCAAGGGACACGAGAACTACCAGATCGTCGGCACCCAGGTGCTGCCGTTCGACGACGTGGCGACCGCCCGCGAGGCGCTCGCGGGCCGGAGCGCGCGATGATCCCGTTCGAACTGGCGGTGCGCGCGACCGGCGCCGAGGTGGCCGGCGCGGACCGCGCGCCCGCGCAGCTGCGGATCGCGACGGACACGCGCTCGATCGAGCCCGGCGACGCGTTCCTCGCCCTGCGCGGCGAGCGCTTCGACGGCCACGCGTATGCCGCCGAAGCGGTCGCGCGCGGCGCGGCGGCGCTGATCGTCGACGAGCGCAGCGCGGCGGTCGCGGGCGTCACGACGCTGATCGTCCCGAGCACGCTGCAGGCCTATCTCGCGCTCGCGCGCGTCGCCCGCGATCGCTTCGCCGGCCGCGTCGTGGCGATCACCGGAAGCGCCGGCAAGACCACCACCAAGGAACTCCTCGCGCAGCTCTTGCGCGCCCACTACGGCGACCGGGTGGCGGCCTCACCGGCCAACGAGAACAACGAGATCGGCGTGAGCAAGTTCCTGCTCGGCGGCGCCGGCCCGGATCGCGACGTGCTGGTGGTCGAGATGGGCGCGCGCCACTACGACGACATCGCGCCGCTGGTGGCCGCGGCCCGGCCGGATCTCGGGATCCTCACCAACGTCGGCGAGGCCCACGTCGAGATCATGGGCTCGCGCGAACGCCTGGCGCACACCAAGTGGGGACTGTTCTCCGGCGGCGCCCGCGCCATCCTTAACGCGCGCGACGAAGTCTCGCTGGCGCGCGCGCCCTCGTTGAACGACGCGCCGCACTGGTTCGCGGCGACCGACGACGAGCGCATGTCCACCGGCGGGAAGACGACCCTGCTGGTCGGTACGGACCGCTTGATCGCGATCGAGGGAGACCGCGAGACCGAGCGCGCCGTCGACGTGCGTCTGCCGGGCGCCCACAATCGCGCGAATCTCGCCGCCGCGATCGCCGGCGCGCTCGAACTTGCGGTGCCGCTCGAGACGATCGTGGCCGCCATCCCGCGTCTGACGTTGCCGAAGGGGCGCTACGAGGCGATCGATCTGCCTGGCCGCCCGCGCTTGATCTACGACGCGTACAATGCGAATCTGAGCGGCATGCTGGCCGCCCTCGACGCGTTCGCCGGCGAAGCGGGCGAGCGGAGGATCGCCGTCCTCGCGAGCATGGCGGAGCTGGGCGACGAAGCGCCCGCCATGCACGAGCGGGTCGGCGAACGCGCCGCGACCGCGGTCGACCTCTTGCTCGTCGGCGGCCGATACGCCGACGAACTGGCCCGCGGAGCCGCCGCCGGAGGGCTCTCCTCGGAGCGGATCGTGCGCTTCGCATCGAACGATGAGGCCGCGCGCTGGATCGACGCGAGCGGTCGTCCCGGCGACGTCGTCTTGCTCAAAGGTTCGCGCGTCTACGCGCTCGAGGAAATCGTGGAAAGGCTCCGGACCTAGTGCGTCCATTGGCTGTTCGTCGCCCCGAAGTCCCCGCCGGAATCGTCGCGATCCCGGTGCGGACGCGTTTGGTGCGCGCCGGCGACGACCTGACCGGCATCGTCGCGGATGCGGTGCGCGGGATCGCGCGTTCGGGCGACGTGATCGCGATCTCCGAGACGGCCGTCGCGATCGCCCAAGGCGAGTTCGTGGTCGCCGAGATGATCCGTCCCTCGAAACTGGCGTACGCGCTCTCGCGCCACGCCGGCGCCATGGCGACCGTCAGCCAGCCCGAGTCGCTGCAGTTGGTGATCGATGCCGTCGGCGCGCCGAAAGTGGTCTACGCCGCGGTCCTGCACGTGCTCGGCCGTTTGGTCGGCCGTCGCGGGATGTTCTACGAGGTGATGGGCGAGGCGATCACCGCGATCGACGGCTACACCGGCACCCTCCCGCCGTTCGAACGCGCCATCGTGCTCGCGCCCCGCGAGCCGGACGCGTTCGCACAGTCGGTCTACGAGCGGACCGGCACCGGCTGCGTGGTGGTCGACGCCAACGACCTGGAGAAGGCCAAGGTGCTCGGCGCCTCGGTCGGCGTGCATCGCGGCAACGTCGAGAACGCGCTGCTCGACAACCCTCACGGCAACGGCGACGAACAGACGCCGGTGGTCGTGCTCAAGTGGCGCGGCGACGGGGCCAACCCATTGTGGGAGTCGCGCGCGTGAACGATCTCGCCGTCGCGATCGCCGTTCCGCCGCTGCTCGGGCTGGCGCTCTCGCTCGTCGCCGGCGCGCTGCTCCTCAAGCTGCTGCCGCGCTGGCAGTTCCGTCAGATCGCCTACGAAGACGCGCCGCAGAGCCATCAAGGCAAGACCGGGACGCCGACGATGGGCGGCATCTGCTTCGCCGCGGCACTCGTGCCCGCATGGTACTTCGTCGGACGCGATCCGGTGGTGGCCGGGCTGATCTTCCTGATCTTCGCGAGCGGCGCGGTCGGCTTCCTCGACGATTTCCTCTCGATCCGACGCGGGAAGAACCTGGGCTTGCGCGCGCGCACGAAATATCTCGCGACGGCCCTGATCGCGATCGCGTTCCTGCGGGTGCTCTCGTCGAGCGGCGCGCCGGTCGACGTGATCGCGTCCTTCTTCGGAACGCCGTTGGTGGCGCCGCACTGGCTGTGGCTGCTGCTCGGCATCGTCGCCGTCACCGGGACGATCCACGCCGTCAATCTGACCGACGGTCTCGACGGCCTCGCGACCGGCGTGGCGATCCCGCCGCTGGTGGTGCTGAGCCTGCTCCTGGCCGCCGAGACGATCGCCGGCGCGCGCGTCGGGGGAGCGTTGACGGTCGGTCTGCTGGCGATCGGCGGGTGCGCGGGCTTCCTGTTCTACAACCGTCATCCGGCCAAGATGTTCATGGGCGACACCGGCTCGCTGCTGCTCGGCGCGCTGCTGGCGGGGCTCGCGATCGCGGCCGGACAGATGCTGCTCTTGATCGCGATCTGCGCGGTGCCGGTCGCGGAGACGCTCTCGGTCATCATCCAAGTCACATACTTCAAAGCGACCAAGGGTAAGCGCATCTTCAAGATGACGCCCTTGCACCATCATTTCGAACTGCTCGGCTGGCCGGAGACGCGCGTGACCGCGGTCTTCTGGATCGCGTCGCTGGTCGCGTCGGCGATCGGATTGGCGCTGGCCGTATGACGATGCACTTCGACGCGACCGAGACGATCCTGGTGATCGGGCTGGGCAAGAGCGGGCTCGCGTGCGTCGACGTGCTGCGCGCCCGGGGCGCGACCGTCTATGCGACCGACGAGAAGCCGGCCGCGCAGCTGGACGAAGCGATCGCGTACGTGGAGTCCCGCGGCGCGCGCTTCGTCGCGTCCACCGAGCTGGCGGCGATCGTGCCGGCGCTCTCGTCGGCCGTGCTCTCGCCCGGCGTTCCGCTGACCAGCGCTCCGGTGCGCGCCGTCCAGGCCCGCGACGTCCCGGTGCTCGGCGAGATCGAGGTCGCCTACCGGCTGTGCAAGGCGCCGATCATCGCGGTGACCGGGACCAAGGGCAAGTCGACCACGACCGCGTTGATCGGCCACCTGCTGCGCGCGGCCGGCAAGAACGTGCGCGTCGGCGGCAACATCGGCAACCCGCTGATCCGCGAAGTCCTGGACGTGATGCCCGAGGATTGGGTGGTCGCCGAGGTCTCGTCGTTCCAGCTCGAGACGATCCGCGCGTTCCGCCCGCGCGTCGCGGTGGTGCTCAACATCGCGCCCGACCACCTCGACCGGTATCCGTCGATGGACGAATACGCCGAGGCCAAGTTCCGCATCTTCGCCAACCAGGGCATGCACGACGCGTTCGTCGGGAACCTCGACGACAAGCGCATCGCCTCGCTGCACTGGGGCCAAGGCGAGGCCCGCGCGACCGCGCGGCAGCTCTGGTTCACGCTGGGCGAACGGCACGAGCGCGCCACCATGTATCTCAGCGGCGACGACGTCACCTACGCTCCGATCGACGGAGACCCGCGCCCGATCGTGCTGCTCTCGCGCTCCGACATCCCGCTGCCGGGCGAGCACAACGTGCAGAACGTGATGGCGGCGTTGCTGGCGGCGCTCGCGATCGGCTGCGAGCCGGGCGCGCTGCGGGCGGCGGTCGCGAGCTTCGCGCCGATGGCGCATCGGCTTCAGCCGGCCGGCGAGATCGACGGCGTGCTCTACGTCGACGATTCGAAGGCCACCAATCCCGGTTCGGTCGAGGCCGCGCTGCTCGCCTACGACCGCCCGATCGTGCTGATCGCGGGCGGCAAGTCGAAGGGCACCGACTTCACCGAACTCGGCGCCGCCATCGCGGCGCGCGCCAAGGCCGCCATCCTGATCGGCGAGGCGGCCGGCGAGATCGAGCGCGCGATCGCCGGACGGGTGCCGATCGAGAGCGCGCAGACGATCCAAGCCGCGGTCGCGCGCGCGCGCGCCCTCACGGTCGCGGGCGACGTCGTGCTGCTCTCGCCCGGCTGCGCCTCGTTCGATATGTTCCGGTCCGCCGAGGATCGCGGCGAACAGTTCTCCGCCGCGGTGGCCGGGCTCGCGGAGCGCGCCGATGCGTAGCGCCGCCCGCCGGCGCCCGCTCGGCGACGCGCGCGAGGACCGCTCGCCGCTGCGCTCGTTCGTCACCGCCGCGCCCGACACGCTGCTGGTCTCCTCGGTCCTGACCCTGGTCGCGATCGGGATGATCATGGTCTACAGCGCGTCGAGCGCCCAGGCCTACAGCGATTATCACGACCCGGCCTACTACTTCAAGCATCAGCTGATCTGGCTGGTCATCGGCGGCATCGCGGCGTTCTTCGCCTATCGCATGGACTACCACGCGCTGCGCAAGGCGGCGCCCTACCTGCTGGTCGCCTCGATCGTCGGCGTCGCCGCGGTGCTGGTCCCGCACGTCGGCATCGTCGTCAACGGCGCGCGCCGCTGGATCGGCGCGGGCTCGTTCACGCTGCAGCCCTCGGAGTTCGCGAAGATGGGCTCGGTCGTCTACCTGGCGGCGATGCTGACGGCGCGCGGCGAACGCATCACGCAGTTCACCAAAGGCCTGTTCCCGTTGCTGATCCCGCCGCTGCTGCTGGCGCTGCTGGTCCTGCGCGAGCCCGACATGGGCACCGCGAGCCTGCTGGTCATGGTCGCCTTCGCGATGTTCTTCGCGGCCGGCGCGCGCATCCCGCATCTGCTCGGCGTGATCCTGGTCATCCTCCCGCCGGTCGCGCTGACCGTGCTGACCAGTTCGTACCGGCGCGCCCGGGTGCTCGCGTTCATCGATCCGTGGAAGGATCCGCAGAACACCGGCTTCCACATCGTCCAGTCGCTGCTCGCGCTCGGGAGCGGCGGCCTGCTCGGCGCCGGTCTCGGCGCGTCGCGCGCCAAGTTCTTCTATCTGCCCGAACAATACACCGACTTCATCTTCTCGATCATCGGCGAGGAGCTGGGGCTGGTCGGCTCGCTGTTCGTGGTGCTGCTGTTCGTCGTGTTCGCGTACCGCGCGATCCGGATCGCGATCGCCGCGCCCGACCGCTTCGGGTTCTTCCTGGTGGTCGGCTGCACCGCGATGATCGTGATCCAGGCGTTCGTGAACATCGGCGTGGTGACGTCGTCGTGGCCGGTCACCGGCGTGCCGCTGCCGTTCATCTCGTCCGGCGGATCGTCGCTGATCGTCAACCTGGTCGGCTTCGCGCTGATCGCCAACGTGGGCCGCTTCCGGCGCGTCGACGCGCGCTAGCTCGGGCGATGCGGCGCGACGTCCCGGACCGGTTGACGCGCATGGCGCACGCGTGCGCCGGGATGGGGTCGCCGCTCTACGGCGCGCTGCTCGCGCGCGCGGTCGACGACTATCGCGCCGGCGGTCCGGTCGCCGGCGTCTTGGACGCGCACGCGGACGGCTCGCGGCTAGGCCTGCGGCTGATGGCGGCGCTGCATTACCTGGCGCTCTCCGGCGACGACGAGCTGGCGGCGCACTATCCGTCGACCGGCGGTGACGGCGACGCGGCGGCGCTCTGGACGATCGCCTGCGACCGGTTCGTGCGCGATGCCGAGACCATCGACGCGCTGATGGAACGGACCGTCCAGACCAACGAGCCTGCGCGCGCGATGCCGCTGATGGCCGGGTACTGCTGGCTCGCCGAGCGGTACGCTCTGCCGATGCGGGTCTTCGAGATCGGGGCCAGTGCCGGCCTCAACCTGCGCTGGGACGCGTTCGCCTACGACGGCGGCAGCTGGAGCTACGGCGGACCGTCGCAGCTGGTGCTGCGCAACGCGATCGCGTCGGGCGCCCCCGCGCACCTGAACGCGATCCCGGAGGTCGCGGAGCGGCGCGGATGCGATCTGCATCCGCTCGATGCGACCTCGGCGGTGGACCGGATGGAACTGCTCTCGTTCGTGTGGGCCGATCAGGCGGATCGCGTCGCGCGCCTGCGCGACGCGCTGCTCGTCGCGGCGGACGTGCCGGTCGAGATCGACCGCGCGGATCTGCTGGACTGGATCCCGCGGCGCGCCGGCCCGGTCGAGGGCGCGCTCACGGTCGTCGTCGAGTCGGTGCTGGTCGAACACCTCGCGACCGGCGACCGGCGCGCCCTGTCGGATGCGGTGCACGTGCAGGCCGCCAAGGCGACCGCCGCCGCGCCGTTCGCATGGCTGCGGATGGAACCGTCCGACGGCGCATACGCGACCGAGCTGGTGGCCTGGCCGGATGCGCGACCGGAGGTTGTACGGATCGCGACCTCGGACGGGCACGCGCAGAACGTCGCGTGGAGCGGCGCGTGAACGTCGTCTTCGCGGGCGGCGGCACGGGCGGCCATCTCTACCCGGCGATCGCGTTGGCCGACGCGCTGCGAGCCGAAGCGACCGTCTCGTTCGTCGGTGCGGCCGATCGCCTCGAGGCGACCATCGTGCCGAAGGCCGGCTATCCGCTCTTCACCATCGCGGCCCGTCCGCTGACCGGTATCGCGTCGCCGTTCGTCAACGCCAAGGGCGTCGCGCAGAGCGTCGCGCTGCTGCGGCGGTTGCGGCCGGATATCGTGATCGCTACCGGCGGCTACGTCTGCTTTCCGCTGGTGACGGCGGCGCGCATCCCGGGCGTGACGAAGTGGCACGTGCCGATCGCGCTGCTCGAACCCAACGCCGTGCCGGGGCTGACGAACCGTCTGCTCGCGCCGATGGTCGACGAGGTCTGGAACGCCGAGAATACCGGCGTGCCGGTGCGCGCGTCGTTGCGTTCGCTCCCGGCGCGCGACGCGGCCGCCGCTCGCCTCGGCGTCGACCCCGCGCGCAAGACGCTGCTGGTCGTCGGCGGCAGCCAGGGCGCGCGTTCGATCAACGGCGCGGTCGCGAACCTGGCGCTCTCGGGCGGCGTCCCGCCGGACTGGCAGCTGCTGCTGATCGCCGGCCGCACCAACGCCGCCGACGTTGCGTCCGCGCTGGCGCGCGTGCCGAACGCGCGCGTGCTGCCGTACCTGGACGACATGGCCGACGCGTACGCGGTCGCCGATCTGGTGCTGGCCCGGGCCGGCGCGATGACCGTCGCCGAACTCGCGGCCGTCCGCCTGCCCGCGATCCTGGTGCCCTATCCGCACGCCGCCGCCGACCACCAGACGGCCAACGCCCGGGCGGTCGAACGCTCCGGCGCGGCCGTCCTGCTCCCCGACGACGCACTGGTCGCTCGCCTGCCGGCGGTGCTCGCCGAGACGCTCGCGCCGGCGCGTTTCGCGGCGCTGCGCGCGAGCGCGACCGCGCTCGACCCGGGCGACGCCGTGGCCGCGATCGTGGCACGGATACGGGCGCTCGTCTCGCGAACAGGCACGACGTGATGGGCACCTGGCACTTCGTCGGCATCGGCGGCATCGGCATGAGCGCGATCGCGCGCATCCTTCTCGCGCGCGGCGAATCCGTGTCCGGGTCCGACGTCAAAGAGACGCAGCTGATCGCGCGTTTGCGCGAGGAGGGCGCGCGCGTCACCGTTCCGCACGCGGCCGCCAACGTCGAAGGCGCGGCCACGCTGGTGGTCTCGTCGGCGATCGACCGCCAGAACCCCGAACTCGTCGCCGCCCGGCGCGCCGGCATCCCGGTGCTGCATCGCGGCGAATTGCTCGCGCGTCTGGTCCGCGAGAAGCGCGGCGTCGCGATCTGCGGCACTCACGGCAAGACCACGACGACCGCGATGATCCACGCGGTCCTTCGCGATGGCGGCGTCGACGCGAGCCTGGTGCTCGGCGGCATCGACGGCGCGATCGGGACCAACGCGCACAACGGCTCGTCGCCGTGGTTCGTCACCGAGGCCGACGAATCCGACGGCTCGTTCGCGCTGCTCGACCCGGCGGTCGCGGTGCTTACGAATATCGAGAACGACCACCTCGCGAGCGACGACGACCTGCCGCACCTGGTCAACGCGTTCGCGGAATTCTTGAAGAAGCTGCCCGAGGACGGCCTGGCCGTGGTCGGCGTCGACAACGCGCTCTCCGCATCGCTCGCGACCGTCAAGCTTCGGGCCCGCACGGTCACCGTCGGGCTGCTCCCCAACGCCGAGATCCACGCGGCCAACCTGCGCTATCCGGAACTCGGCGCGACCTTCGACGCGATCGCCGGCAACGTGTGCCTCGGCACCGTCGAGCTGACCGTCCCGGGCGCCATCAACGTGCAGAACGCGCTGGCCGCGATCGCGGTCGCGCGCGAACTCGACGTTCCGTTCGCCAAGATCGCGTCGGGGCTGCGCGCGTTCCGCGGCGTGCGCCGCCGCTTCGACATCTTGGCGCGCGACCGGCGCATGACCGTGGTCGACGACTACGCGCACCACCCGACGGCCGTGCGCGCCACCATCGCGGCCGCGCGCGGCTACCATCGGGGGCCGATCGTGGCGGCGTTCCAACCCCACCGCTACTCGCGCACCCAGCATCTGGCCAAGGACTTCGCCGACGCGCTGCGCGGCGCCGACAGCGTCTATCTCGCGCCCGTCTACGCGGCCTCGGAAGCGCCCATCCCCGGCATCAGCGAGCGTTCCATCGGCGAACCGCTGAGCGCCGCCGGCGGCCGGGTCACCTACGTCAAGGACGTCGCCGATCTCGAGACCCGCATCTACGCCGAGGCGCCCCAGGGCGCGCTCGTGCTGATGCTCGGCGCCGGCAACATCACCGAGGTGGCCGCGCGGCTGGCCGATCGCGTGCTCGCCGAGGCGAAGGCGGCGGTGTGAGCGCGACCACCGCGTCCGCGACCGCGTCGATCCTGCGGGACGGCGACCGCGACGACCTGCGCGCGATCTGCGGCGCGCGCGCGGCGTTCGACGAACCGCTCGCGCCGTTCACGTCGTGGAAGATCGGCGGACCGGCGGACGCGCTGCTGGTGGTCGAGAGCGAGGACGAACTCGCGGCCGTCATGCGCTTCTGCCTGCGGCGAAAGATGCCGTGGTTCGCGCTCGGCAGCGGCAGCAATCTGCTGGTCGGCGACGGCGGGATGCGCGGCCTGGTGCTGCGCCTGGCCGGAGCGTTCGCGGAGATCGACGTGCGGGCGGCCGGCGACGAGGTGATCGTGCGGGCCGGCGCGTCGGCCGATATGGCGCTGATGACGGCCAAGGCCGCCACCCAAGGCGCGGTCGGCATCGGTTCGCTCGCGGGCATCCCCGGACGCGTCGGCGGTTCGCTGCGCATGAACGCCGGCACCGATCGCGAGATCGGCGAGTTCGTCCGCGACGTGTGGGTGCAGTCCCCGTCGAAGCCCGAGCCGCACGCCGTCCCGGTGCAGTACTACTACCGTCACACGACGCTGGCGCGCGACGCGATCGTCGCGCGGGTGACGCTCGCGTTCGAGCGGGGCGACCCCAAGGCCGTGCGCGAGCAGATGCAGGAGCGGCTGAAGCGCCGCAAGGCCACCCAGCCGATCGCCATGCCGAACGCGGGTTCGTGTTTCCGCAACCCCGAGGGCGACAAGGCCGCCCGGCTGATCGAGGCGGCCGGCGCGAAGGGATGGCGCGAAGGCGGGGCGGAAGTCTCGCCTCTGCACGCCAACTTCATCAACAACGTGGACGGTGCAACCGCCCGCGACGTGTCGGCCTTATTGGCTCGAGTGCGGCGGGCCGTCTTCGAACGATCCGGTGTCGAACTCCAGCTCGAAGTCCATCTCGTCGGCGTCTTTATCGCGGAAGAAGAGAACCTATGAAATCCACGCGTTCGGCTAAGGTTGCGGTCGTCATGGGCGGGTCGAGTTCCGAACGCGAGATCTCGATCCAGACCGGTTCGGGCGTGATGCGCGCGCTGCAGACGCTCGGCTACGACGCGCAATCGCTCGACTTCGACGCGAAGTTCGTCGACGCGCTCCGCGCGCTCGCGCCCGACGTGGTCTTCGTCGCGCTCCACGGTCCCGGCGGCGAAGACGGACAAGTACAGGCGATCCTCGAGTATCTCGGGATTCCGTACACCGGCAGCGGCGTCGAAGCCGCCGCGCTCGCGATGGACAAGCATCTCACCAAGAAGCTGATCGGCGCCGAGGGTCTGCCGACGGCCGCCTGGGATCTGTTCGATCTCTCGGGCGGCACGCTGCCGCTCCTCCCCGGCTCGCTCGACCTGCCGCTGGTCATCAAGCCGCGGTACGAAGGCTCGTCGTCGGGCGTCTCGATCGTCAAGACGCACGAGCAGTGGACCAACGCGATGCTGACGTCGGCCAAGCTGTTCCCGCAGGTGATGGCCGAGGAGTACGTCGAGGGCCGCGAGTTCACGTGCGGCGTGCTCGGCGAAGAGGCGCTGCCGGTCGTCGAGATCGTCGCCAACAAGGACGATTTCTACACGTACGATGCGAAGTACGCGCCGGGCGGCAGCACCCACATCGTGCCGGCCGAGATCGATGCGGATCTGGCCGCGCGCCTGCAGATGCTGGCGCTCTCGGTCCATCGCCTGATCGGCCTGCGCGACTACTCGCGCACCGACTTCATCGTGAGCAAAGAGGGCCGTCCGCAGATCCTCGAGGTCAACACGCTCCCGGGCCTCACGCCGACCAGCCTGCTGCCGGACGCGTGCAAGGCGATCGGGATCTCCTACGAAGCGCTGATCGACCGGCTCGTCGGCTACGCCCTCGCGCGCACCGAGAACCGCGCCGCGCTCGCGTAAGACTCGGCGTCACGCGCACCCGCGCCGCGGCGTTGGATGCATATGGTGTCGAGTCCCCCGCCGATCGCAAATCCCGCGCCGCCAGGGGCCCTTGACGGACGGCGCATCGCGATCCGCGGCGAGGCCGCCGCAGCGATCCTATACGCCGTCAATCGATTGCCGGCCAACGTCGATATCGATTCGACGGTCGTGACGGTCAGGCTAAATCCCGACGGATCGCCGACGGTCGCCTTCTGGACCATTCCGAACGACGGACGCTGGCGCGTCGCGTTCGAGCTGACCCCGCCTGCCGGCATCGTCCATCTCGCGGTCGTGCCGAAAAACGCCGTACTGACGGCGATGAGTGCGAAGCTCGACCCGACGCTGCTCGGAACCGATGTGCATGCAATGGCGGCCGCCTTTCGGACGCCGCACAAGGCCGTCGATCTCTCGGATGAGGTGGTCTTCATCGAACAGGACGTGTACGGCGGTCGGCTCGAGTACGGTATAGGATATTTCTCGCCCTTCTTCGTCTGTTGCGTGATTCGCTGCGACGATCAGACGAGGGTCGACGCGAAAACGATGATCGCAGAACACTGGCGCTGCGTAGGCTAGACTTTAAGCCTATCCTAACCCGGCCGCGTGATTTCGGCGCGCCGACGTGACATGATAGCGAGGATGAGAAAACCGCTCGCCGCCTCCATCCTCGCTGCCGTCGTCGTGTGCGTCACATTGGCCGCTTCGCAAGCCCCGGGCGTCACGCGCCACTCGCTCGACGCCGGCGGGCTCGCGCGCACCTACGACGTCGAAGTGCCGGCGAACGTCGTCGCGCAGCCGGCGCTGATCGTGATGCTGCACGGGCACGGCGGGACCGGCGCGCAGATGCGGCGCTATAAGGATATGGGCCAGGTCACGGGCGATGCGGCCGTGATCGTCTATCCCGACGGCATCGATCGGAGTTGGAGCGACGGGCGCGTCATCCGTAGCTCGCAGGACGATATCGGCTTCCTTCGCAGCCTGATCGCGACCGTCCAAGCGACCTACGGCACCGACCCGAAGCGCGTCTACGTCGCGGGGATGTCGAACGGTGCGATGATGGCGCTACGCGTCGCTTGCCAGATGCCCGAAGTCGCAGCGGTCGCCGCCGTCTCCGGCGGATTGCCGGTCCAGTGGAAAGACGATTGCCGGCCCGCGCATCCGGTCTCGGTGCTCGGCATCGACGGCACCGCCGATCCGATCGTCCCGTTCGACGGCGGCGGCGTGTTCGACGACCGCAACGGCGACGTGCTCTCCGCGGCGGATACGATCGCGACGTACCGCCGAGCCGACGGGTGCGGCGCCGGGCAGACGCTACCGCCGACGCCGGTCGCGAGCGACGGGACGAGCGCGACCTTCGAACGCTGGAGCGGTTGTGCGGCCGGCACGTCGGTAGAACTCGCGACCGTGCACGACGGCGGCCACGGCTGGCCCGGCGGCCGCCAATACTTCCCAAAGCGTCTGGTCGGCACCGTCAGCCAAGCCTTCGACGCCAACAGTTACATCTGGGAGTTCTTCAAGGCTGCATCGCGGTAGAGCCGACAAAGGGGGTGCGGCTACTTTCCGGCGTAGCTGACCTTGTCGTCGGCGTCGAGCATGTCGAATAGCGTCGTGTCGTGCGGCAGCGTCGACGCGACCGGGTACTTGGCGACGAACTCCGGATCGTCGATGCGATCGCCGACGGTGCGGGCGGTCAGCTTTTCGTTGATCTCGGGATACCGGGCGACGTCCGAATGCGCGCGGACCCAGGCGACCACGTCGTCGTCGGTCTTGGCGGCTTTGACGGCCGCTTCGAAGTCGGCTTGGTCGACCTCGAGAAGCTTCCAGAGGCGGCGGCTGAAGCCGTCGATCTGGTAGCCGGCCAGGTCCCCGCCCGGGAAAGTCGCGCGGACCTTGTCGATGGTCCGGGCCAGCATCAGGAGGCCGCCGAGTTCGCGGTTGGGGCTGCGCGGCGGCGCCGTGCGAAGGTCGAGTGATTCCATGCCGGGTCATTCCCGGGGAGGGCGGCCGGGTCCTTAAGGGTCCGAGGCGTCCCGGCACGAAGAAAGCCCGTTCAACCCGCGTATTTTTGGAGGGCTCCACCCTGTCTACCACCGGTCTGGTCGTCGATCGCGGCCTCGAAGGCGTCGTCGTCGGAACCACGCAGCTCAGCAACGTCGAGGGCAAGATCGGTCGTCTGACCTATCGCGGCTACGATATCGACGACCTCGCCCCGAACGCCACCTTCGAGGAGGTCGCGCACCTGCTGCTGTTCGGGCACCTGCCGACGCAGACCGAACTCGATGCGTTCTCTCGGGAACTCGGCACCCGCCGGATGCTGCCGGAGCCGCTGATCAGCGCGATCCGCCGCGTCCCCAAGACGGCCTGGCCGATGGACGTGCTGCGGACGGTCGTGAGCGGGCTCGCGCTCTTCTCGCCGACCAACACGCGCGGCGAGCACGTCTCCGACGTGCATACCGCTATCGAGCTGATCGCCAAGATGCCGACCATCCTGGCCTTCTGGGATCGCCTGCGTCGCGATCTCGAACCGATAGAACCGCGCACCGACCTCTCGCAGGCGGCCAACTTCCTCTACATGCGCACCGGCAGCGTGCCGAGCGACGTCGAGGCCCGAGCGCTCGACACGTATCTCGTGCTGCTCGCCGACCACTCGTACAATGCGTCGACGTTCTCGGCGCGCGTGACCGCGTCGACGCGGGCCGACATCTACGCCGCGACGGTCAGCGCGCTCGCGACCCTCGAGGGCGACCTGCACGGCGGCGCCGCCAGCGCCGCATACAACACGCTGGTCGAAGTCGGCCAGCCCGAGCGCGCCGAGACCTACGTGCGTCAGGTGCTCGCGCGCGGCGAGAAGATCATGGGCATGGGACACCGCGAGTACAAGGTGCGCGATCCGCGCGCGCGCCATCTCGAGAAGATGGCGGAGAAGCTGAGCGACTACAAAGGCGACCGCCACTGGTACGCGATCGCGCGCTCGCTCGAAGACGCGAGCAACAAGGTGCTGCAAGAGGCCAAACCGGACAAGAAGATCTACGCCAACGTCGACTTCTACACCGCGCCGGTGCTCGCGGACCTCGGCATGCCGGGCGACGAGTTCACCTGCATGTTCGCATGCGGCCGGATGGCCGGCTGGGCCGGGCACATCCTCGAGCAGCTCGCCGACAACCGCTTGATCCGTCCGCAGGCGACCTACAGCGGGCCGCCTCCGGGACCGTACGTCCCGATCGCCGACCGGTGACCCGGCGCGGCGCGGTCTCGCGCACGACGGGCGAGACCCGGATCGATCTCGCGATCGATCTGGACGGCGGGGAGATCGCGATCGCGACCTCGGTCGACTTCCTCGACCACATGCTGCACGCGTTCGCGAAACACTCCGGCTGCGGATTGACGATCCGCGCGACCGGCGACGGGATGGACAACCATCACGCCATCGAGGACGTCGGCATCGCGCTCGGCAAGGCGATCCACGACGCCCTCGGCGAGAAGCGGGGCATCGCGCGCTTCGGATCGATCATGCTCCCGCTCGACGAAGCGTTGATCGCGGCCAGCGTCGACATCTCCGGGCGTCCGTACCTCAACTTCCGGGTCGCCTTCCTGCGCGACGATCTGGGCGATCTGCCGACCGAGATGATCGGCGAGTTCTTCCGGGCCGTCACCGACAACGCCAAGATCACGCTGCATCTGATCCAGATGCACGGCCACGTGGCGCATCACGTCTGCGAGGCGTCGTTCAAGGCGTTCGCGCGCGCGTTCGCGCAGGCGGTCGCCGTCACCGGCGGCGACGACGTGCCGTCGACCAAAGGCCTTTTGGAGTAGCCGATGGCGCTCGCGGTGATCGACTACGGCGGCGGCAACCTCGGGTCGCTGGTCGCCGCGCTCGAGCGTCGCGGCGCGGACTTCGACGTCACCGCCGATCCCGAGCACATCGCGTGGGCGGACGGCGCCATCTTCCCGGGCGACGGCGCGTTCGCGGCGACCATGGACGCCTTGCGCGTGCGCCATCTCGACGACGCGATCCGCACGCTGATCGGCCGCGAGCGGCCGTTCCTGGGGATCTGCGTCGGGATGCAGGCGCTCTTCGAGCGCAGCACCGAGTTCGGCGGCGCCGAAGGTCTCGGGATCCTGCGGGGCGTCGTCTCGCGTTTCGAAGATGCGCCGCGCATCCCGCACATGGGCTGGAACCGTTTGGAGATCGTCGCGGAACATCCGTTCGCGGCGGGGCTGGGCGACGACGCCTACGCGTACTTCCTGCACTCCTATCGGGTTCCGGTCGGGGACGCGACGGTGGCGGCGGCCACCCACGGCGAACGCTTCTCGGCGATCGTCGCGCGCGGGAACGTGATGGGCACGCAGTTCCACCCGGAGAAGAGCCGCGAGACCGGGGCGCGTCTCTTGGACAACTTTCTCGGCATGCTGACGACGATGGAGACCGTATCGTGATCGTGATCCCCGCTATCGACCTGCGTCATGGCAAGTGCGTGCGCATGCATCAGGGCGACCCCGACAAGGCGACGACCTACGACGTCGATCCGGTCGAACGCGCCAAGGCGTTCGTGGCGGCCGGCGCACGGCGTCTGCACGTGATCGATCTGGACGGCGCCTTCGGCTCCGGCGAGAACCAGGCCGCGATCGCGGCCATCTGCAAGGCGTTCGACGTCCCGGTGCAGACCGGCGGGGGCGTCCGGACGCTCGCGAACGCGCGCGCGCGCTTGGACGCGGGCGCGGCCGCCGTCATCCTGGGCACGATCCTGATCGAGGACGAGCGGGTCGCGCACAACATCATCGCGATGCTCGGCGAGCGCGCCATCGCCGGCATCGACGCGCGCGGTTCCGAGGTCGCGGTGCGCGGCTGGCTCGAACGCACGCCGGTCGATCGCGACGCGCTCGTCAAACGCGTCGCGGCCTGGGGCGCGACCCGCGTGATCCACACCGAGATCGGACGCGACGGGACCGGCCACGGCTACGACGTCGCCGCGCTGACCGCGGTCGCCAACGCGGCCGCCATCAAGGTCACCGCCTCCGGCGGTGCGCGTACCGTCGACCATCTACGCGCGCTCAAAGCCGAAGCACCGCCGGCCGTCGACGCGTGCATCGTCGGCAAGGCGCTCTACGACGGGACGATCGATCTCGCCGAGGCGATCGCCGCGGTCGCTTAGACCGGCGGCGTCTGCACCGGGCGCGGCGGGGTGTGCGGCTGTTGCGGCGGCGCTTGCGGCAGCGGCGGCGGCGTCGCCACGGGTTCCGGCGCCGCGGTCGGCGCATCCGTCGGATCGGGACGCGGGGTGCGTTCGGGGCGCGGCGTCCGCTCGGGTTGCGGCGCGGCGGTCTGCTGCGATTGCGGCGGGACGGTCGCTTCGGGAACCGGTGCCGGACGATGCGGCGGGCGCGCGATCGGCGGCGCCGGCGTCTGACCGTACCAGGGTTGATGCGGCGACGACGGCTGCGGATAGGGCGACGGTGTCGGAGTAGGTTTCGCGGGCCAGCGATCCGGCGTCGGCCGCGGCGTGGGCCGGTCGTGCCGGCGCGGACGCAGGTGCGCGAAGATCGGGACCGGCGCGTACCACGTCTGCCCGTTCCATCCGATGTAGACGGCTTCGATCGGGCAATAGCCGCGATCCAGGCCGTACGGCGCGCGCAGCGATGCGCGGTACGACGTCCCGCGGCCGTACATCCACGTGCGCTGCGACGAGGCGCAGGTCGTGACGTACGCGCGCCCGCCGGGCGGCGCTTGCAGCACCAGGTCCATCTCGTCGCCGTAGCCGTAGAGCATCCCGCCGTTCTCGAGATAGAACTGGAACGGAACCGCGTCGCCGTAATCGGGCGCGGGCGCGACGCTCGTGGTGAAGCTCCAGGTACCGTCGAACGGCACGTCGTCCTGATCGACGCCCGAGAACGCGACCTCGTGCCGTCCGACCTGCAGTCCCTGTTGCGGGATGTACGTCATCGTCGTGCCGTCGAACGTGGTCGCGTCGGTCACGTCGACCCCGTCGACGCGCAGGCTCGCGCTGCGGACCGGGACGGTGCCGCCGACCGTCGCCGAGATGGTGGGATAGCCCGTGCCGACGGTCGCGTCCGGCGCGGGGAGCATCGAGCCGACGCGACGCGCTCCGACGTCGGCGGCCGCCCCGGCGCCGGCGCGCGAAACGGTGACGAGCGCACTCGCGGCGTCGTATCCGACGACCGCGCCGAGCGACTGCGAGACGAACCGGAGCGGCACGTACGTGCTCGCGCCGACCACGCGGGCCGGCACGTCGAGCGCGACCGCCCGCCCGTCGACGACCGCGCCGGGGTTGCCGATCTGCAGCCGAACGGTATGGCCGGCACCGGTCGCGGTGATGGTGTGGGTCCGGCCGTCGTAATCCAGCCGCGCGCCCAGCGACGCGAAGATCGCGCGCATCGGCACCAGCACTCGCCCGTTCTGGGAGATCGGCGCGACCTCGAGCGGCCTGTCGTCGACGGTGATGCGCGGCACGGCCGCCAGCGTCACGGCCAGCATCGAAAGCAGAGCGCCGAGCCTGCGAACGTTCATGGACCTATAACGTGGCGCCGAAACGTGGGAGTTCCCCGGGAAGCCGGGCCACGATCTCATAATTGATCGTTTCGGCCCAGGCCGCCCAGTCGTCGGCGGTCACCTCGGCGTCGCCGTCGCGGCCGATCAGCGTGACGCGGGAGCCGGGGCGCGCGGCCGGGATGGAAGTCAGGTCGATCAAGGTGACGTTCATGCAGACCCGCCCCACGATCGGCGCGCGCGCGCCTTCGACCACGAACGCGCCCTTGTTCGAGAGCGCGCGCGGCACGCCGTCGGCGTACCCGAACGGCACCACCCCGACGCGCATCGCGTGGGGCGCGTGGAGCGTGCAGCCGTAGCCGATCGGTTCTCCGGCCCGGACGTTGCGTTCGGCCACCAACGTGGATCGGAACGACAGCGCCGGCGCGAGCGCCAGCCCTTTGCCCTCCATCGCTTCGCGCGTCAGCGGCGACGGCCACAATCCGTAGAGCGCGATGCCGAAGCGCACCATATCGAGCCGGGTCTCCGGCCACAGCATGCCGGCCGCCGACGCCGCGATGTGCTCGATCGGATGGATCTCGCGCTGCGCGAAGAGCGGGCGCACCTGCGCGAGGACGCTCGCGAAGCGTTCGTTCTGGGTGGTGGTGAACGGGGAATCCATTTCTTCGGCCGCGGCTAGATGCGAGAAGATGCCGGCGACCTCGATCTCCGGCCGTTTGAGATACTCCTCGATCGCGTCGGGCGCGTCGTCGACCCGCAGGCCGAAACGCCGCACGCCGGTGTCGACCTTGACGTGGACGGGGAAGCGCGTCGCTCGCCGGCGCGCGGCCGATGCGACCGCCATCGCATACTCGCGGTGGTCCCACAGCGCGATCTCGACCTTGGCGGCGAGCGCATCGTCGAGCGCCTCGATCGGGACCGGCCCGAGCACCAGGATCGGCGCGGTGATGCCGCCGTCCCGCAGCGCGATCGCCTCGCTCACGTCGAAGACGCAGATCCGCGTCGCCAAGCCCTCGATGGCGAGCGCCGTCTCGACCAGGCCGTGGCCGTAGGCGTTGCTCTTGACGACGAACGCCGCGCGCGCCGGCGCGACCAGCCCGCGCAACGCCTCGGCATTGGCGCACAGCGCCTCGGTCGATATCGAGAGCCCGCCGATCGGCACGCCGATCAGCCGCGCGCGAGCGCGCGCGTCGTCCAGGCGACCGGGACGCCGAAGAAGAGCGTGTGCGCGACGATCTGCACGGCGAAGCCGATCGGCGAGAGCCCCGGCCAGACGACGCCGAGGATCAGGATGAACTGCATCAACAGCCAGACCACCAGGCCGTAGACGATGCCCGCCAGCCACGGATTCGCGACCGCGGCCGGCCGCGTCGCGGCGACGTACGCGTAGCCGATGCCCCACAGGACGCTCACCACCAGATGGGCGAGCAGACCGACGAACGGACCGTCCGCGTGCACGTAGTGCGCGTCGGCCGTCAGGATCTGCACCGGCGTGAGGTGGACCGGCAACAGTCCGAGCGCGATGAAGAGGAAGAGCGCGAGCGCGATGCCGCCGGCGACGCCGGCGATCGCGCCTTGCGAAAGGACTTTTCCCCAGTCGAGGGTCGGTGCGTTGACTGCCATACCGCCCCCTTCGACCATGCAGGTTCCGAGCCTTGGCGACATCGCGGCGCATTTCTGGCACGGTGTTGAGAGGCACGACGCGATTCGAACGCGCACGTCGCGTTCTACGGGCGGCTTGACAAACCGGTCGCTAGCACCTAAAACATTAGGTGATGAGAAATCGTGCGCTGATCTCTACGCTCTTGGCCGTGGCGTGCGTCCTGTCCGGCGTCGCTTCGGCCCGGGCGCAGAGCGCCTTCTCGATCGCGGCCGTGCGGGTCGCGACGCCGCCCAAGCTCGACGGCACCCTCGACGATCCGCTCTGGAAGACCGGCGCGCACGTCCAACTCGGCTGGAACTCCACCTATCTGCGGGCGGCCGCGCAGACCACCGACGCCTACGTGCTGGTCGACGACAAGAACATCTACGTCGCCTACGTCGCCAAGCAGGTCGAGCCGCAGACCGCGACCGTGCACACCAACGACGTCGGCCTCGGCACCGACGATATCGTCCGCACCTTCCTGTTCCCGAGCGGCGATCGCGGGTTCGAGTACTTCTTCGCCGCCAATCCGATCGGCACGCGCTACGCCAACTCCTCGGAGAACGCCGCCTACTCGCCGGCCTGGGATGCGGTGACCACGCGCTCGAGCGACGGCTACATCGTGACCGAGCGGATACCGCTCGCGATCATGCGCGGCGACGGCCGCTCGACCTGGCGCATCCAGTTCGACCGCCGCATCGTCGCCAACAACAGCGAACAGCTCGAGTGGGCGCACGACCCGGCCCAGCGCGGCGACGACGACGTGGTCTACACCGGCTACCTGACCGGCATGCACGGCGGCACCTCCGGGACCAAGCCCAAGGCCCGCGCCAACATCTACGCGCTGGGAGCGCTCGCGGCCCCGAGCGTCGGCGGATCGACATCGCGGGTCGGCATGGACCTCGCGATCCCGGTCACCGCCACCGCGTCGTTCCTGGCGACCTTCCATCCCGACTACTCCAACGTCGAGCTGGACCAGCAGAGCATCTCGCCGACGGCGTTCGCGCGCCAGTTCCAAGAGGTGCGTCCGTTCTTCACCCAGGGCGCGAACTTCTACAACAATTTCAACTGCAACGACTGCGCGGGATTCCCGCTGCTCTATACGCCGAACATCCCGACGCCGCGCGACGGCTTCGCGATCGAAGGGACGCAGGGACCGCTGCGCTTCGGCGCCTTCGACTCGCTCGCCAACGGCCGCACGGATACGGCTCAGGCGATCGGCTATCGCACCAGCGACCATCACGAGAACCTGCTCTACCAGCGCACGACCGTCGACCTGCCGGGCATCCACGACGTCGCGGAGTACGGGCAGTTCCAGGTCGGGAACGCGCACAACTTCAGCGTGTACGCGACGCAAGGGCGCGAACGCGGTTCGCTCGTCGCCGACAACGCCGAGGGGAACTTCGACGAATACGGGCTCAACTTCTATACGCCCAAAGAGGCGATCTTCGCGGCCTATCACGATCTCGGCGCGCAATACTCGCCGATCGACAGCTTCACCCAGATCAACGACATCCACGGTCCGTCGGTCTACACGTATAAAGAATGGGACTTCGACCCCAAGAACTTCATCACGACGATGACGCTCTCGCAGGACTACCAGCACTACCATAGCCGGGCCGGCGTGGTGAACGACACCTACGCCAATACCGATCTCATGATCTCCACCAACGACAAGTTCCAGCTCATGCTCTCGACCGGCGCGCAGTATCTGCTGTTCCCGGGAACGCCCGGCGACTATGCGAACCAGAACGGCATCTTCGTCTCGTACAACGGCAACTCGTCGACGCCGACCACGTTCTCGTACAACGTCGGCCGGTTCGGGCCGGGCTACCTGCACTCGATCGCGCGCGGGACGACGCTCAAGATGGGGCCGCGCGCGACGCTCTCGCTCGAGGCCGACGACACCATCCAGAACATGGACACCGGCGAGCGCTTCGTGCAGTGGCTCGAGCGCGCGAGCGTCGGCGTCCAGATCGACCCGCGGACGTCGCTCGCGTTCGGCGTCCGCCGGATCTTCGGGATCGGTCCGTACTTCGTAGCGCCGGGTTCGGCCCCGCAGCCGCAGACCTTCACGAACCTCTCGGCCGCCTTCTACAAGCGCTTCGGGCCGAGCGAGATCTATGTGGTCTACGGCGACCCGAACCGGCTCCGGACGCGGCCCGCCTTTATCGTCAAATACATCCTCTACGTGGGTGCGCAGAAGGGCACGTAGTACCAAGCGCACTTGCCAGGCCCGGCCCGCTCGGGCATGATAGCGGCATGAAGCGTCGTATCGTCGCCCCCATCGTCGCGCTCGTCCTCGCGATCGGCTCGTACGCGGTCGCGCCGGCCTTGCCGGGGCAGCAGCTGCCCGCCTGGCTCGCATGGACGAAGAGCAATCCCGCGCTGCAGCACCTGGGCCAGACGAAGGACGAGCTGAGCGGCGGCACGGTCTACTTCAAGGTCGTCAAGGCCGCCGGGCTCACGTTCTACTTCTCGGCCGAGCCGGGTGCGTCCGGGACGAGCCCGACCCTGATCGCGCGGGAATCGTCGGCCGTCCAGAACGTCCCGCCGTCCTATCAGTTGTTCCGGCATCGCGCGACGGCGGCCGCGATGGCCCGCGCGATCTACGGTCCGGCGGTCGCGGCCGACGTGCTCGCCGCCAAACCGGCCGGCGATTTCGCGATCTACGACAACCCCTGGCGCATGACGTTCGCCAAGGGCAAGCTCTACGCGTACGAGTTGAGCGGACCGTCGCTTGCGGTCTTCCGCCAGAGCGACCTGGCCGCAGCGCTGTCGAACGCGAAGTACTGCGCGACGCACCAGTGCGGCGACTGAGCGTGGCGCGCCGCATCGTCGCCGCTCTCGCCCTGTTCGCGATGGCCCTCGCGTCGTTCGCGACGGCGCACGCGCTGCCCGATCAACGTCTGCCGGCGTGGCTCGCGTGGACCAAGGCCAATCCGGTGCTCCAGAACATGAAGCACACCAAAGACGAGATGAGCGGCGGCACGATCTACAACAAGCACGTGAAGGCCGGCGGCATGACGATCTATTTCGCGGCCGAACCCGGCTACGGCGACAACGCCGATCCGGCCACGATCTACGGCGAGAATCTCGCGCTCGACGGGCCGCCGGACGGCTACGACCTGCGGCTGCATCGCGCCGTCGCCGCCAAGATGGCCGGCGTGGTGTACGGCCCTGCGGTCGCCGCCGACGTGCTGGCCGCCAAGGTCGCGGGCGACTTCGGCATCTTCCAGTCGACCCAGCGCCTGCAGATCCTCAAGGGCAAGCGCTACATCTACCAGCTCAACGGGCCGGGGCTCACGGTCTCCGGGCTGGCGGGCCTCGCCGAAGCACTCAAGAACGCGAAGACCTGCGCGACCTCCGAATGCGGCGACTGATCGCGGCGGCCGTCCTCGCGCTCGCCGCGGTCGCACCGGCCGCCGCCACGCCCGGCCAATCTCTCGACGATTTCGACCGCTGGTCGCGCGGCGTCACCAACCTGCACGGCCTTACGGCCGACGCCGGACTGGACGGCGCGATCTCATACACCACCTCGTTCAAGGCCGGCATCACCACGGCGGAGTTCCGGGCGATCAGCGACCCGGCGCAGACGCGCGTCGTGCGCGAGTCGATCCTCTACGCCGGGCCGGACGACTATCGCCTGGATCAGCACCGCGAGACCGCAGCGCGCTTGTTGAGCGCGGTCTACGGCAGCAAGGTCGCCGACGATTTCCGGGGCGCGCCGGTCGCCGCGACGGGCTCCGGCGACGTGCCCACGATCGCCTACCGCGGCAAATTGTTCGGCTACGAAATCTCCGGAGAACGGGTGACGACGCGCGCGCTCGCGGACTTCGACGGCGATCTGGTCTGCATCGCCGCGAACACCTGTCCGGTCGGCGACTAGCCGGTCCAGTCCTCGGCGTCGAGGGCGTACCGTCCGTTCCGCTCCGAGCGGAAGCCGAGCCGCGCGAGCAGCGCTTTCGAGGCGGTATTGCGCGTCAGCGAGCGGGCGGCGACGCGCTTCATGCGCAGCGGCCCGAAGAGCATCCCGAGCACGGCTCGCATGGCTTCGGTCGCGTAGCCGTTGCGCTGGTGCTCGGGCGCGATCGTATAGCCGATCTCGGCGTGCCGGCTGTCGGATTTGAGGACGTGGATGCCGCAATCGCCGATCAGCGTGCCGTCGGCCCGCAGGACGATGCCGAGCTGGCGCCACGTCCCGCCGGTGTAGGGCGGATGCAGCTTGAGGCTCGCGACGAACGCATGCGCGTCGTCGAGCGACTCGGGCTTCCAGGATTGGAACCGCATCACGTCCGGGTGCGAGCGATAGGCGAACAGCGCCTCGGCGTCTTCGGGCGTAAGCTCGCGCAACTCGAGGCGTTCGGTCGTGAGTTCGGCGACCACGCTACCGCCGTTCGAGCGCCGTGGATTTGAGGAACAGTTCGTACCAGTCGAGCTTCTGCATGAGTTCGTCGTGTACCACATCGGTGGTGACCGCAAACGTCGGCGTCCGCGTCTGGAGCTGCGCGAGCGTCATCGAGCCCGCGTCCAGGACGTTGGGGCGCGAGCGCGCGCCCTGCATCTTGGCCATCAGGATGGTATTGCCGTAGGCGGTGTCGTCGGTGAACAGACTCAGGAAGTGGTGCGACGGCGACGCGTTCGCCCAGGCGGCGAAGGCGTCGAAATACCCGTAGGCCGCGTCGAACAGGATCACGTCGGTGATCGTCTGTACGCCGCCGAGCGCGAGCGAGCCGCCCGCTCCGCCGTAGCCGCCGCTGTGCGCGGTCAGCACCACCCGGCCGACCGCCTTCGCGCCGGTCACGTTCTGCGCGTTGAGGAAGGCGACCACGTCGGCCAGCAGGCGCGAGAGACCGCCCGGGTCGAGTTCGAGCTTGCCGTCGTTGGAGTCGGGCGCGTCCTTGGGGCCCTGCGGCACGATCAGCACCGCGTTCGCGCCGCTCGCCTGGACCTGCTCGCGCAGGCGGTAGCGGCGGAAGACCTCGTCGACGTGATTGTTCCAGCCGTGGAAATGCACGATCGCGTCGACGGTCGCGCCGGCGACGTAGCCGCCCGGCACGTAGATGCCGACCGTGCTGTCGGCGTAGGCGGTCGCCGCGTCGTAATGGACCTTGGCGTAGTCGCGACCGTTCGCGCGGCTGGCGTGCGGAAACGGTGCGCTGGGGAGCGAGGGAGCGTACGTCCGGCCGGGGAGCGCGTCGGCGCGCACGAGCTGCGGAGCGGCGGTAACGGCGGCCATCGCCGCCAGGGCTGCACGTCGATTCATGGTACGGTAGTCGTATCGCGAACCTGGGAAATCCTGGGAAACGCAACGCCGGACGGTCGCGTTGTTGAGCCACGGAGGATACCAACACCACATGAACCTACGAGTTCTTCGCCCGGTCGCTGCAGTCGCGGCCTTGGCACTCACGCTTTCGGCCGGCCTCGCGCCGTCGGTCGCCTCGGCACAGCAGCGCGTCTTCGGACAGTGGTCGACGCAGAACAACCAGCACCAGCGTCAGATCGCGGGCACGGTCACGTACTTCAGCCAGTACGACCTGCGCATCGCGAGCGGCAACGGCTACGGCAACGGGAACGGCGCCTACGGAAACGGCAACTACGGCCGCGGTAACGGCAACGGCAATGGCCAGCGTCATCGTCACCGTCACCACGATGCCAACGGCCAGAACGGCCAGAACGGCCAGTACGGCCAGAACGGTCAGTACGGCCAGAACGGCGAGAACGGCAACGGTCGCCGCGACGACGACGACCAGAACGGCCAGTACGGCAGCAACGGCCGCTACGGCAACAACGGGCGCTACGGCAACAACGGCCAGTACAACGGCGCCGAACAGCGGATCCACCTGCACCAGGGCACGATCATCAACCCCCGCGGGACGACCCTGCAGAACGGCATGCAGATCCGGGTCTCGGGGCACCCGAACGCGGACGGCAGCTTCGAGGCCGACCGGATCGACGTGATCAACGGCCAGAACCAGGGCTACTACCGCCAGTAGGATCCCGCTCGCTTGCTTCCAAGGCGTCGCCCCCAGGGGCGGCGCCTTCTTTTTGGCTTGCACTCTCCCGGGGAGTCTGCTAATATTCGTTGGCTGGCACTCCCACTGGTCGAGTGCCAAAGCCTGTACATATTTCTGGAGGTCCTAGTGAATCTCAAGCCCTTGGGCGATCGCGTGGTCATCGAGCACGTCG
>Ga0207667_10000397_pt1 | contig 58824 bp, 45 predicted proteins | sample KBSCornC52_FD_184301 | JGI IMG/M metagenome (GOLD analysis project Ga0207667, IMG submission 184301) | Corn rhizosphere microbial communities from Kellogg Biological Station, Michigan, USA - KBS Corn C5-2 (SPAdes) (version 2) | ecosystem: Host-associated > Plants > Roots > Rhizosphere > Soil ... | reverse complement strand
TCTACAGGGCAACCGGCAACCTTCGTGCCGTCCAGATCCTGCTTGGCCATAGCAAGATCGAAAACACGGTCCGCTATCTCGGGATTGATGTGGAAGACGCACTTGCCCTTGCCGAGAACACCGAAATTTGACCCGTCGGCTCCTCGCTTCGGCGAGGGGCCGACCTCGCAGCGCCTGGGACGTTGCTGCCGGTCGCCGCCACTACTGGAAGCGTCTGGTTCCGCCGGGACCGGTCGTTGGCATGTCTGTGGTCGTAGGCGCAGGAGCGCCCTAATCTTGGTTGTTCGATGCCGTGCACGCCTCAGATCGACACCGTGTGTAGCCTTCGCCGCGCACGAAGCCCTGCTCTAGACACCAGCGACGGGTCAGGCTGGCACAGGTATTGTTTGAATAAGCCCGTCCGTTCGGCCAGAACCGCAAGAGTGACGGCCACGCTACTGGGACCGGGTCGATTTTCGCCGACAGCGCGTCAATGTGCTCAAGGTAGAGGTGCGCAACATCCCGGATGCCATCGGGCATATCAATCGCCTCATCGTCCATGGCGGCACGAATGTCTCTCAAGTGAGGCGCGCCTTGTGCGAAGACCAGACCGAATTCGGCCAAATGTCCTCGCAATGCATTGATTGCCTGCGTTCGCTGCCCGACAAAGCACTGATGGGTACGGCCTTCAGCCTCAGCGGTCCGCCCCCAGAAATGGCTCGTGGCGCAAGCTTCCATCGCGATGATGCGGCGTGGCTGCTCCTTCAACAGTGCTTCCAGTTTCGGTCGCGTGACCGTGCGATCATATAGAACCGACCCTGCGCGATCCGTTGCGCAAACCTGGAAGCTCCGCTTCGCCAGGTCGATCGACAACATGTGTGCCTCCGCCATCTGCTCCTCCTTCGCGCGCCACCGTGGCGCAGGTCAGCATCATACGATGCCGGTCGAAGGAGGCATCCACGGCATCAGTTCAATCAGATTCGTCCGCCCTTCGAGCGTCGCCCGGCATCCAAGCGGGTCCAGCCGATCGCTGAGCCGCACGGCGAGACTAGATTTGCCGCAATGAGAAACAAGAACGGCCCCGGCTATTTGCCTAATCTAGGACTGATAAATCGCTGCTCGCGCTAATCCTCTGGCCGGCCACAGAAGCAGCGAAGCGAGGGAGAATGATATGCCGAAGCGCTTTAGGTCTATTTTATGGATTTCCGCTGCACCGCTGGCAATGATCGTGCCCGGTCAGGTCTCCGCGCAGGAGGCGGCACGGCAGACCGCGCCGTCGACAGTGTCGTCGCAAGAAGGATCTGGCCAACTGGGCGACATCGTGGTGACTGCCGAGCGCCGTTCGACCAGCCTGCAGCGTACGCCTATCGCCATTCAGGCGGTGGACGGTGGCACCCTCCAGCAAGCCAATGTGTCCAAGCCGGTAGACCTCGTGAAGCTTGTGCCGGGCTTGTCGGTTAGTCGCGGGTTTGGTGGGTTGAACAACATTTACATCCGCGGCATCGGCGCGCAGATTGTCAACGCCTTCGGCGACATGGCCGTCGCGCAGAGCATCGATGGCGGATACGTTGCCCGCGGCACGGCCCTGTCCGGCGCGTTCCTCGACGTGGAGCGGATCGAGGTGCTCAAGGGCCCGCAAGGCACCCTCTACGGTCGCAACGCGACCGGCGGCGCGATCAACTACATCGCCAACCATCCGACCTTTGAGACGGGTGCGCAGTTCGATGCCCAGTACGGCAATTTCCAGGCGGTCGATGTGAAGGGAGTCGTCAATCTGCCGCTGAGCGACAAGCTGGCGGTGCGGGCCGCGGCCGGCTTCATCCGCCACGACGGCTACCTGGCGCGGACCGGGATGGACGACCAGAACACGTTCGCCGGCCGCCTTTCGCTGCGTTATGAACCCAGCAGCGAATTTAGCGTCTATCTGGCGGGGGACTACTCGCGCGATCGCGGCAACGGCGTTGGCCAGGTGGTCATGAACACCACGGCAACCCATGCCACCGCGATCACCGCCGATCCGTGGCAGGGGCCGCCGCTCGGCTTCTATGCGCCGGCCAATTACAACGGCCAGCTGCAGAACCCCGGCGTGGGCTGCACTCTGTTGCCCGGCGCCAACCAGTGCGTCGTGCCCAACACCGTGACCTTCAACCCCAATCTCTATGGGCCGGGGGTCGGCGGCTATGCGCTCAATCCCGACACGGTGGGACGCTGGGCCCCGGGAAGCTTCGTGAAGAACCACACCTGGGGCGTCATGGGGCAGTTCGACTGGCATGGGCCGGGCTTCACCCTGACGTTCCTTCCGGCATATCGGCACACCCTGGCCAATTGGGTCAATCCGGCCGGTGGTTATAACACTATCATCAATACCCCGGCCGACCAGCAGAGCTACGAAGCGCGGCTTGCGTCGGACGGCACAGGAAAGCTCAAGTGGCTGATCGGGCTGTATTATTTCAAGGAAACCCAGACTCCGCTGGAAAATTACTGGAACTTCAACCAGGTTCCCGGCGGACTGGTGACAAACCAGGGCAATATCGGCCGCGACTATCGTCTGTCCGACATCAGCTATGCCGCCTTCGGCCAGGCGACCTATTCGATCACCGATGCCCTGCGCCTGACCGCCGGTCTGCGCCAGACGCATGAAAAGAAGACGATCGGGGGACGTTTCCTGATTGGACAGCCGGCCTATACCGATATCGGTGGCACGCCGTTCTGCCCGGTGGGCGTGGCCGGCACGGCGTACAACCTGGCCACCTCGCAGTGCGTGGTGAACAGCAGCGGCACCCGCGCATGGAACGCCACCAACTGGAAGGTGGGGCTCGATTACGACATCGGCCGGCGCTCCATGGTCTATGCCAACGTCTCCACCGGTTTCCATGCCGGAGGCTTCAACGATGGCTTGAACGCCCCGGCCGGCACGTTCAACTTCAAGAACAGCTACGAGCCAGAGAACATTACCGCCTACGCGCTGGGCGCCAAGAACCGATTCCTCGACAATCGGCTGCAGTTGAACGTCGAACTGTTCTACTGGAGCTTCAAGAAAAAGCAGTATGGCGCGCTGAGCGTGCTCTATCCGCCGGTGGTCGGCTTCCCGATCCTCAATGTCGGCAACCTGAAGGAATACGGCGCCGACGTGGAAGCGACATTCCTCGCTACGCCGGATGATTTGCTGACCGCTAATGTGTCCTACCTGCATTCGCGTTTCGACAACTATGTGTTCACGCCCACCTCGCAGGTCACCTGCCCTGCGATCGGCATGAACCCGATCCTGCACATCCCGATCGTCGATTGCGCCGGCAAGGCCGTTCCCAATGCGCCGCAATGGACGGCAACGCTGTCCTGGCAGCACACGTTCCGGCTCAAGGGTGACAGCGCCATCGTCGCCGGGGTGCGCAGCAACATACAGTCCGACACGGATCTGACGATCGGAGCCCCGGCCTTCGCCCGGCAGAACGGTTACCAGCTGACCGACCTGTGGCTCACCTTCAGGCAGAGCGAACGCTGGAGCGTGACCGGCTTTGTGAACAACCTCACGAACACGCAAGCATACAACAACGCGCAGCAGAGCTTCAACAGCGGGGATCCCACTTGGTGGGGCAACATCCTTCCGCCACGGACATACGGGGTTCGCGTGTCGGTCAAATACTAACTCTGCCTTACCGGCCATCGCGGTGCAACGATGGCCGGCTTTTCTCGCACCGAAATATACAGGGCCTTGTTTCCAACATGGGTAACCTCGCTTCTCCTATGGCCCTGACTGACGAAAGCATCATTGCCAGGCTGGAGGACGCGCCTCTGACCAGTTGGCAGATCAAGCTCAGGCTGGTTGTCGGGACTGCCACTTTCTTCAATGCCTTCGAAGTTCTGGCGATCGCCTATGCCTTGCCCGCATTGAAGGCCCAATGGCATCTGTCCCAAGGTCAGTCCGGCTTCCTGCTGTCGGCGTTGTTCGTCGGGGAAATCATCGGCGCGCTCGTGTTCGGCATCATCGCGGAGACACGGGGCAGGCGTGCCGCCTTGATCGGTTGCACCGCGCTGTATTCCGTGATGAGCTTGGCGGCTTCGCTGGCCCTGGATTATTATTGGCTGGTCGCGGCCCGTCTCCTCACCGGCATAGGCCTCGGTGCGGAAGTTCCCATAGCGGTCACCTACATCTCGGAAATCGCCAAGGCCCGAGGGCGCGGACGTTTCGTGCTGTTGTACGAGCTGGTCTTTCCACTCGGTCTGCTTGCAGGCGCCTTGCTGGGCTGGTGGTTCATCCTGCATTTCGGCTGGCGACCATTCCTGGCAATTGGCGCCCTGCCGGCGGTTTTAGTGCTGCCAATGATGATCCGCCTTGTACCGGAATCGCCGCGGTGGCTCGTATACCGCGGCCGTCTGTCGGAAGCCGACGCCATAGTGCGGCGTATAGAAGGCGCGAGCGCGGCTTCCATGACAGCCACTTCCGCCTGGCCGGGCGCAACCGAGGTCCACGTCACGAGTTCATCCGGCAAGCCGAACGAGCGTCCAACCTTTCCGTTCAGCTTCGCCATCCTGAAGGGCCTGTTTTCCAAGGGTTATGGCCGACGCACCGTCACGCTGTGGACCATGTACTTCTGCTGCTTCTTCATGAACTACGGCTTAGTCACCTGGCTGCCCTCCCTCTACCAAGGGTTGTTTCAGCTGTCTCTCAGCGACAGCCTGCGCAACGCCTTGATCACGCAAGCGGCGGGCTTCTCGGGAACGCTGACCGCGGCGCTGGCGATTGACCTCGTCGGTCGACGGATCTGGTTCAGCACTGCGTTTCTGCTGGCCGCCGCTGCGTTTCTCAATCTGGGAGCCAACGGGCTGGAGAGCGTCAACCACATGCTCGTGGGCGGATGCATCAGCTTCTATTTCGTATCGACGATCTCGATCGGAATGATCCTATATGCCCCCGAACTCTACCCGACCCGTATGCGCGTGATCGGCGTGTCGCTTGGATATGCGGTGTCGATCCTTGCCGGCATCATGGCGCCGATGGTCGTCGGTCTGATCGTCGATACGGCGGGGCTGGGGGTGATCTTCGCGATCTTCGCCGGTCTCGGCGCGCTGGCAGGGGCAACCTGTCTGATCTTCGCCGTCGAGACGCGGAATCGCCCTCTTGAACTGATTTCACCTTGAGCCGCAAAGCGGAGAAACCTCGATGCCGAATCCCGATACCGTTCATGAACGCCCCAGGACGCTCGAAGAAGCCAAAGCCTGGATGCTGGATCGCACCCGCAAGCGCATCCACCCGATGAACAACCTTAGCTACGAGGATACTGAAGGCGTCGTCGTCCAGTTGCAGGGCCTTGATCCGGTCAACTGGGCTGCGGCCTGGACCGCGGCCGGCGAGGATGCCTTTGCCGCCGGCGTCGTCGCGCGCGAGGCCGGCAAGCTCGAGGACGCCAAGGTGCAGTTCCTGCGGGCAGACGGTTTCTTCTTCCTGGGTCGGTTTCCTTGCCCCAATCATCCCGACAAGCTGGCTAGCGCGGCACGCGAGCGCGACGCTTATCTCGCTGCAGGCACCTTGTTCGATCCGCCGATCGAGCGGGTCAGCGTTCCGTTTCAGGGCGAAGAAGGCGACGGCGACGAGGTTGTGTTCCTGCTGCGGCGCCCGAAGGGCATAGAACGGCCACCGGTCATCGTCATGTGGGGCGGTGTCGACGCTTGGAAGGAACAGATGACCGCGGCGAGCGACCTTGCGCTCAAGCAGGGGGTGGCGACGGTCGCGATAGATGGGCCGGGCACCGGGGAATCGCCAGTCAAGGGTCGACCCGGCGCCGAACAGCAGTTTCTGCCGGTCTTCGACTGGCTGGCCGCGCGCGACGATCTGTCAGGCCGGTTGCCCGGATGCCTCGGCCGTTCGTTCGGCGGCTACTGGGCAACGCGGCTGGCCCACCTCTACTCCGATCGGATCGCCTGCGGCGTTAACTGGGGCGGTGGCGCCCACTTCATGTTCCAGCGCGATTGGATCGAAAGCTCGCGTTACCCCGACAGCTACCTGATGGAGCTCGTTGAGACGCGGATGCGGATGCTCGGCGCTCGAACAGAAGCCGAATATGTAGAATTCTTCGAACGCCTGTCGCTGCTCGATGCGGGTATGCTGGACGGCCCTTGCGCCCCAATGCTGTTGGTGAACGGGCGAGAGGACAAGCAGTGCCCGGTCGCCGACATCGACCTACTCCTCGGCCACGGCGAACCCAAGTCGGTGCGGATGTTCCCCGGTGGTCATATGGGGATCACTCCACAAACCCTTCCGCTGATCATCGACTGGACATGCCGTGTGGTGAAGGAGCGCGCCCAATGATTAACAACTGGCTACAAGCCATTCCGACCGGCGAGGCTTATCAGATTAACCGAGTCCTTTACCGGATCCAGCACGACCGGGACGAGGAGAAGCGCTATTTCGCCAATCCCAACGCCTATATCGCCTGCTATCCGGAACTGACCCCGGCGGCGACCGCGGCACTCGAGCACACCGATATCACGCGACTCTATCTGCTGGGCGCCAACCCTTACCTGCTGCGAGCTTATTGCCTGCAGCTACGGATACCGGAACAGGATTATCTCGCCGCGCTGAGGCAAGCCGGCAAGGAGCTGGAAAATGGCTGAAATTGCAGGAATCTTCGCCGTCAGCCACACCCCGGTGATGACCAATCTGCCGCACGCGCCAGCAGAGGAGGTGGCCCGTACGGTGTTCGACGAGTTTCGCCGGACAGGCGAAGAAATCGCCCGACTTGACCCGGACGCGATCGTGCTCGTGTCCAATGATCATCTTCACAACTTCTTTCTTGGTAACATGCCGGCGTTTTGCATAGGCATCGCGGAAACCTATGATGGCCCAATCGAGGGCTGGCTCAAGGTCGATCGCAAGACCATCCCGGGTGCACGCAACCTTTCTGCCCACATACTGCAACATTGCCTGAACAGCGGCTTCGATCCGGCGTTTTCGCTGGAACTTGTGCTCGATCACGGCATGGTCACCCCGCTCACCCTCGCGGGCATTTGTGGCGACTTTCCTGTGGTGCCGATCCTGGTGAATTGCGTCCAGCCACCGCTACCGAGGATGACGCGCTGCATCGAGCTGGGCAGGGCAATGGCCGAGGCAATTCGCTCGTACGATGGCGCCGACCGGGTCGTAGTGCTCGCCACGGGCGGGATCGCCCATGATGTCGGCACGCCGCGCATGGGTTATGTCAACGAAGTGTTCGACCGGCGCTTCCTCGAACTGCTCGGGGGAACTGACGTCGACGCGCTGGCTTCATTTTCCGAGGCGGAAGTCAATAGCGCCGGCAACGGCGCCGAGGAAATCCGCAACTGGCTCGTTGCGCACGGCATTGCTGGGTGCCGCAATTTTGAGCTGAACCACTACGAACCGGTCAGCGAATGGTACACGGGCATCGCGCTGGGCCGATGGAGGAGTGAATGAGCGCGGCGCTTTCGAGCCGCACGGCCGGAGTCGATACGCAGCCAGCGATCGTGCTGTTGCATGCGATCGCCACGTCCTCAGCGTTGTGGGATGCGCAGATCGAGACCTTGGCGGAGCGCTTCCGCGTTATCGCCCTTGACCTGCCCGGCCATGGTGGAAGCCCGGTGCCGCCGTCCGCCGGATCCATCGAGGGCTATGCCGGCGCGGTCCTGGCAACGCTGGATGCCATGGGCGTAGGGCGGTTCGGTGTGGTTGGCCTGTCGTTCGGTAGCTCTATCGCGCAGGCCATGGCGGTGATGGCACCCGAGCGGGTCGCCTCGGCAGTCCTCGCCGGGGGCACGGCCTATCCACCGCCGCCGGTTCAGGAAATGTGGCGTGATCGCGCTGCCGGAGCGCGCCGTGATGGAATGGGAGGTCAGGTCGACGACATCCTGGCGCGATGGTTCACGCCGGCGTTCCTCGTATCCGCAAAGGCGCGTGTCGATATGATCCGCCAGCTAGTCCTCGCGACACCGGCCGAGGGATATGCGCTTGCGGCCGAGGCTATCGCCGGGCTGGATAACCGGGCCATCCTCTCGCGGATCGCCTGTCCGACGCTGGTTGTTGCCGGTGAGCACGACATCGCGGTGCCGATCGAGGCGCTGGAGACGATCGCACGGGCAGTCCCGAACAGCCGCCTGGAGCGCGTGAACGCGGGCCACCTTATGAATGTGGAGGCAGCACGGCAATTTACCGATCTCGTCGGTGAGCACCTGACCTCCAGTATTGAGAGCTGATGTCATGGACAAGCTGAATGATCTGAAAGCTCTGATCGTCGGTGGCGGGGTCGGCGGCATGGCGACGGCCCTGTGCCTGCGTCAGCTAGGTGTTGCCGTCGATCTGATCGACAAGGATCGCGAATGGCGGGTCACGGGCGCCGGTATCACGGTGACCCGGCCGACTCTACGCGCGATCAAGGCGCTCAACCTGCTCGAAGAATTCCTTGAAGTCGGGTTCGCTGGAAACGGGATCCAGGTCTGCAATGTCAACGGCCAGCCGGTCACGCACCTGCCGGATCCTGACCTGGACGAGAATCTGCCCGGTAGCGGTGGCGTCATGCGGCCCGACCTTCACCGGATCATGTCACGTCGGGTGCGCGATGTCGGCACCGATGTTCGCCTTGGTTGCACCGTCGATAGCTTTGACCAGGTCAACGATGCCGTCGAGGTGCGGTTCAGCGACGGCGAGACGCGCTCCTACAGCTTCATGGTCGGCGCGGACGGGGTCTTCTCCACCACGCGCGCGGCGATCTTCCCGCATGCCGACCGGGCCGAATATACCGGGCAGACCGTGTGGCGCCTGTACACGACGCGGCCTGCTGGTATCGCCCAGCGGCACTTTTTCCTTGGGGGTCCCTACAAGATCGGGCTGTCGCCGGTGTCGCAGACCCACATGTACATGTTCCTGCTTCAGGTCGGCCCGCGGCCGCCGATCTATCCCGTGGAGCAACTGCACATCCATTTGCAGGACCTGCTGGCGAGCTATGGCGGGGTTCTGGCCGGGATCCGCGATAGCTTGACGGTGGATTCAGTCATCAACGTGCGCCCTCTTGAGGCGTTCCTGTTACCGGCACCCTGGTACAGCGGGCGCATTATCCTGGTCGGCGATGCGGCTCATCCAACAACCCCGCAACTGGCTTCGGGGGCCGGCATGGCGATCGAAGACGGGCTGGTGCTGGGCGACGAATTGCTACGGTCCGGGGGAGACGTGGCGCGCACGTTCGCGGCGTTCATGGCCCGTCGCTATGACCGCTGTCGGCTGGTCACCGAAAATTCGATTGAGATCGGTCGGCGCGAGCAGGATGGGCGGCCTCCCGAGGAGCAGACCATACTTGTCGAGCAGTCGCTGGCCAAGCTGGCGGAACCGTTCTGATGGCACCGCCCAGGATTGCGCTGATCTCGGCACTGCGGCTGTCGCTCGATCCTATCACGGAGAGCTTTCGACGATTGTGGCCGGAAGCGGACCGCGTCCATATTCTCGATGACAGCCTGTCGGCCGACCGTGCGATTGACGGAAGTCTGACGGAGTCAATGATCGAGCGTTTTGTCGAATTGTCGCGCTATGCGATCAAGTTCGCGCGCGCCGACGCCATCCTGTTCACCTGCTCTGCGTTCGGCGAGGCGATCGAGACCGTGGCCGGGATGATGGACGTTCCTGTGCTGAAGCCGAACGAGGCGATGATCGATAAGGCGGTTGCGCTGGGGCGGCCAGTGGGCCTCCTCGCCACGTTCGCGCCGACACTCGATTCCATGCTTGGTGAGTTTCCAGTTTCGCTCGATGTCGAACCTCGTCTTGCCGTCGGGGCGTTGGAGGCGGCGGAGGTCGGGGATTTTGCCGAGCATGACCGACTTTGTGCGGCCGCGGCACAGGGTTTCAGCTCCGAACGCGTAATCGCGCTGGCCCAATTCAGCCTGGCTCGGGCAGCCCCGGAGATTGCGCGGACCACGGGCGCGACCGTGCTCACCACCCCCGACTGCGCGGTCAGTGCCTTGCGGGGCAAATTTGGACGGAACACAGATTTTTCTGGATAGATGTACTATTTTACGGTAATTCCTCCCCCCTGGGAAAAGAGTTGAATACGGGGGGAGAGGAGCAACAATGGCCGAGGCGGCGCTCCGGGCGGAAACCTTCACTACGGCTGGTGTGCCCAGCGGTCGACGATCATCCAAGTTTAGCAAGGACATGGCCTCGCTGTTCTCGATCGGACTAAATATCCGGCCCGTGGGCTCGCAGGCGCTGGAGTGCGCGGTCGATGGATTTGCACGACCCGGTCTGCGTTTCGCCAAGTTGCGTTTTTCTCCGCATATCACCGAGCCCGTCAGTTCGCAGCCGAGCCCGGTTCCCAGCTATCTGGTAAGCGTTCACCGCGAAGGCACCGCATTCGTCAGCCAGGGGGGGCGAGAAAGCATGATTCGCCCCGGTGATATGTTTCTCGTCGACCCTGCCCGACCGTTCATGATCGAAACCGGCGAGATTTGTACGACGTCCATCTACGTTCCCTGCGCGGCGCTGCGCTCCTATTTTCCTAACGTCGACAGCTGCACTGCGATTGCGATGCAGACGAATACAGGCCCGGCGGCGTTATTCAGGGCGTATAGCGACGAGCTCTTTCGTATCGGCATGCAACTCAACGCGGATGCAGCCGAAAAGGTGGCTGACACCATTCCGTTGATCCTGTCGACCGTGCTTTGCGGCATGGCTGACGATTTTTCTCCGGTGTCGGCCGGCTGCCAAGCGGCCCATCGCCAACGGGTCCTGACGTTCATCCGCCAGAATCTGGCGGAAGCCGATCTTTCACCCTCACTGATCGCGCGCAACGTCGGACTGTCGCTGCGCTACCTTTATGAATTGTTTGAAGGCGACGCCGAGCCGTTGATGCGGCGAATTTGGCGGGAGCGATTGGAGCGCTGCAAGGGAGAAATCGTGCATCCGCAAATGACGGATATTTCGATCGGAGAAATCGCCTTTCGTTGGGGTTTCAACGATGCATCGCATTTCAGCAGAGCGTTCCGGCGGCGGTTCGGGATGGCTCCGCGTGAAGCACGTTCGGTCGCGCTCGGAGGAGCGGCTTTGTCGAACTGACAACCTTCGACGCGGCTGACTCGCCGGTGCGCATCCTCCCAAGCGCCTCCTAGTCCGCCCTTTGATCGATGACGAAGCCAGAGTGTCGTCCTGCAGCGACGGCTGACTGGCTATCACCACTCCGAGACCGATTTGCCTGTTCGAGCATGCACAGAGGAGGGTTATCGCACTTTTTAGTACGGAGATATGGAAATATCTTGCGTCTTTCATAGGGCGCGTTAGGTTTCATCAGTGCGATCGTGCAGGTCGCCGCTGCCCTAGCCGTTGGGCAAGGGAGGAGAGTTGACGTGTCTGAATTTGGCATCAGCCAGCCTGTCCGGCTGCAGGAGGGCCATCGCTTCCCGGCCGGGGCGGGCCTGCGGCGCACGGGGCAGGGCGCGGCCTAGGGCAGTTCACATGGCACGCCGGGGATCCGCCGCAGCGATTACATGCCGAACCGCGCTCAGGGCGAAGGGGTAAATGCGATGAACTTCCTGCTCAATGTTTGGTACGTTGCAGCCTGGAGCGAAGAGGTTGGAAATGCCACGCTGCTTCCCCGCACGATCATTGATACGCCGGTGATCCTGTGGCGAGATCCCGATGGCGGCGTAAGTGCGTTGCTGGACCGCTGCCCGCATCGACTGGTTCCGCTCAGTCTCGGCCATTGCGACGGCGCCACGCTGCAGTGCGCCTATCACGGACTTCGCTTCGGATCGGACGGGCGCTGCATCGAAAACCCCCACGGCCCTGTGGTGGCGGCCTTACATGTGCCCAAGTATCCTGTGGTCGAGCGGCACGGCATCCTCTGGATTTGGATGGGCGAAGCTGCGGTTGCTGACCCCGCGTCGATTCCGGATCTGAGCTTCATCGATAACGCGTCCGAGCATTCGATCAGTCACGGCTACATGCACGCGGCTGCCGCGCACACATTGTTCGAGGACAATATTCTCGACTTGAGCCATGCCGATTACCTGCATCCGAGCACCTTGGGCGGTGGATCGATCACCCGGAGCAAGGCGCATATCGAGGAGCGTGGTGACACTATCTTCGTCCAATGGCTTGCAAAGAACGAGAAGGCGCTGCCGATCATGCGCCCTGAGATGCCCGACCCCGACATGCTGACCGACATGTGGACTGAAGTGCTCTGGCACCCGTCCGGGGTCATGCGCCTCGAGGTCGGCGCCACCCCGGCGGGGCAGTCGCGTGGAGAAGGTATTTGCACATTCAATGCCCACATCATGACGCCGGAAACTGCAACCTCGACGCACTACTTCTATTGCAACCAGCGCAATTACAAAATGGACGATCCCGAGTATAATGCCGCCTTCGCCCGCGGGTTGCGGTCTGCGTTCGAGGGCGAGGACAAACCGATCATCGAAGCGCAGCAGCGTCGCACCGGAGATGCCGACCTGTTCGATCTGAAGCCCACGCTGCTAGCCATCGACAGTGCTTCCACCCGGGCACGTCGCACTTACCGGCGCCTGGTCGCCGCACAAGCCGGCGTCAGCTGATCGGTTCGGCAGGTTGCTGTAGCGGATGCGATTAGGTGAAAACCGGTTGATCGAATCCGGCTTTATTGGTGAACCAAGGCCGCACGCACGTGCGGTCGCGTGGCGAGAGCGCGCATTCCACCGGCAAGGAACGCGATCGCCTGATCATAATTTTCCGAGAGACGATCGCTCGACATCTTTCCGTTGGACAGGCGATCCAGTAGCTTGGTCGACGCGAACAATCCTACCATGACGGAAATCAGGTGGACATAGCCCTGCGTCGCCGTGTCAAGGGTAAGTCGCGGTTCCACCTCGCGCATGAGCGAGATGAATTTTCGACCCGTTTCGCCAAACAGGCGGTCCGCCAGCGGCGCCCACCGCGCATCCTGCGCGATATGGGCCAATATCTGCGCATAACGGCGCCAGCCCTCTGATCCGCCTTCGACTTTTTCGCGGAACGGAACGAGAAATGCATCCAGCAAGGTCTCGATCGTCGGATCGACAAGATTGTTCAAGCGCTCTTTCCGCTGCTGGGTGAGTTCCTCTGCGCGGCGCGCCACGACTGCTTCGAACAGCAACTCCTTGTTGGGGTAATGATAAGTAACGACCCCGAGGTGCTGGGCTGCCGCGTCCGCCACCTGGCGGATCGAGACCGCTTCGTAGCCCGACAGGGCGAATTCGGCTTCCGCCGCGTTCAGGATCGCCTGCCTGGTGCGCTCACCCTTGCGCATGGTCCTTTCATTTTCTCGTACGGTCATACGGAAATCTCTTGCCTCTTTCGTACATGGCCTTAAATTCAATATCGCACCGCCGTCAAGTCGTGGGGATGTCCACACCAACGATCAATCAAAGGCGGTAATGGACGGGGAGGAAAAGTGTCCGGTTTTGGCATTGGCCAGGCGGTTCGCCGTCGCGAGGACCACCGCTTTCTGACGGGAGCTGGCAGCTATGTCGGTGACATCACGCGGGCTCGCGCGGCGCATATGTGCGTCATATATTCGGACCAGGCGCACGCGGACATCGTCCGCATCGGTGTTAAGGCCGCGCTGGAGTCGCCGGGCGTGCTCGCGGTTCTCACCGGACAGGATGCCGAGAACGAAGGCCTTGGCGGATTGCCGCCCTATTTCATGCCGGAGGACGCCGGCGGCCCGCCCGGCTTTCGCACCGTCCGCCCCATTCTGGTACCCGACCGGGTCCGCTGTGTCGGTGACAGGGTGGTCGCCGTGGTCGCGGAAACCGCTGACCAGGCCCGCGACGCGGCCGAATGCGTCGAAATAGAATATTCCCCTCGTCCTTGCGTGACGACGCCGGACGGCGCTGCGGCATCCGATGCGCCCGAAATCTGGCCCGGTTGTGAAGGGAACCGCAGCTTTACACTGGCATTTGGCGACCCCGAACGCACCGACGAGGCTTTTGCCCGCAGTGCATTCGTCGTGCAGCTTGACTTGCGCAACAACCGCCTCTCGGCCAACTCGATCGAGCCGCGATGTGCGCTGGGCGAGTTCATCATAAGCGATGGCGAGGGTCAGTACATCCTGCACACCAGCTCGCAAAACCCGCACGGCGTCCGCAAGATGCTGGCGAATTCGGTACTGGCCATTCCCGAAACTTGCCTGCGCGTCATCTCTCCCGACGTCGGCGGCGGCTTCGGGATGAAAGCCGATCCCTACCCCGAGGATGCGCTCGTTCTATGGGCGGCGCGCAAGCTGGGGCGGCCGGTGAGGTGGGTTGCAAGTCGTTCGGAATCGCTGGCGGGCGATAACCATGGTCGCGACCAGGTCGCTTCGGCGCAGATGGCCTTCGATGAAAATGGCCGAGCCATTGGCCTACGTGTACGCGCCTATCACGCACTGGGCGCCTATGTTGCTTCGGCCACGGTTGCGCCGATCACTTTTTCGATGCGCATGCTGCCTGGTGTCTACGACATCTCTGCCATCGACGTGCGGACGTCGGCCATGTTCACCAATTGCTCGCCTACGGGTCCGTACCGCGGCGCAGGCAGGCCCGAGGCATGCTTCATGCTTGAGCGGCTGATGGACGAAGCAGGTCGTGTTTCGGGATTGGGCCAGGTCGAGATCCGGCGCCGGAACCTGATCGCCGAGCAGGCCTTGCCATATGCGACCCCCACCGGCCTGACGTATGACAGTGGCGATTTCGCCGGAATGATGGAAAAATGCCTGGAACTGGCCGACTGGGATGGTTTCGCGGCGCGCAAGCAGGCGTCGGAAGGCAAGGGGCTTTTTCGCGGGCGCGCGGTCACCTGCTATATCGAGAGCGCAGGCGTGTTCAACGAGCGGATGGAACTGCGCTTCGACCCGTCTGGTGGAGTATCCATCCTCGCTGGCACTCATTCGCACGGCCAGGGACATGCGACCGCTTTTGCGCAGCTAATACACGACTGGCTCGGCATCCCCCCTGAACAGATCCGACACGTTCAAGGCGATACCGATGCAGTGACGTTCGGTCGCGGAACCTATGCCGCCCGTAGCTCCATGCTGGCAAGTACCGCGCTTCGCGCGGCCGCCGACGAGGCGATCGCGCGCTGTTCGCCTATGGCGGCCAATATCCTCGAGGTAGATGCCGATTCCGTCGAATTCGGTGAGGGCCTTTTCCGGGCCAAGGCCACGAACCGCACTGTCTCGCTGCAGCAGGTGGTCAGGGGCTTCTTCGCGCCGATGGGCGTGCCGGGCGGCCAATCCCTGGGTTTGTCGACCGTGGGCACTGCCGGCGGTGAAGCGCCGAACTTCCCGAACGGCGCCCACGTGTGTGAGATCGAAGTCGACCCCGAAACCGGTACCGTCCGAATAGATCGCTACACCGTCGTCGACGACGTGGGCAAGGCAATCAACCCGATGATTTGCGAGGGCCAGATCATTGGCGGCATCGCCCAGGGCCTCGGGCAGGCTTTGGTCGAGGAGGTCGTCTACGACCCGGCCACCGGCCAACTGCTGAGCGGCAGCTTTTCTGACTATGGAATGTTGAGGACAGATACGATGCCAACCATTGCCGCGAGGCTTGAGGAAATTCCATGCAAGACCAACCCGGTCGGGGTCAAAGGCGTGGGGGAATCCGGTACGATCGCCGCACCGCCCACGGTGGTCAACGCGGTGCTTGATGCCCTGCGCCCGCTTGGCGTCACCGATCTGCAAATGCCACTGACTCCGGCGCGCATATGGTCCGCGATCAATGGAGCCGCCTCGCGCCAGGCAGAACCGGCGTGAAGCTCGTCGGTGAAGCGCTGATCCGCGCCGAGCGCGAACTAGTCTGGCAGGCTATCAACGATCCCGGGATCCTGCGCCAATGCATACCGGGTTGCGAGGAGATCACGCGCGAAACACCGGTCGACTGGGTGGCAACCGTGGTGACCCGCGTCGGGCCGGTAAAGGCCAGGTTTAACGGTCGAATTCGGCTTGAGGATCTCGAAGCACCGGAGAGCTGCCGCATTGTTGGCGAAGGATCGGGCGGCGCGGCAGGTTTCGCCAAGGGGTCCGCGCTGGTGCGTCTTGCGCAGGAGGCGGAGGGCACGCGGCTGACCTATGATGTCGGCAGCGAGATCGGCGGCAAACTCGCCCAGATCGGTTCGCGCCTGATCGAGGCTTTCGCAAAAAAATATGCGGCTGAGTTCTTCGACAAGTTCGCGGCAATCGTCGAAGCCGGGACGGCTTCAGATATATCCGCAATTTCGGGCGAAGCGCCGGTTATACCGATCCTCCCCGGAGATGCGCCTGCGCCGGCTGTCGCCGGCGCCTATGCAATGCCTGCCGCAGGCGCGCAGCCCCGTCCCGCACCGGCGGTCGCGGAATCCACCCGGCGATGGTTCGATGCCCAGTCCTTCACGATCCTGGTGCTGGCAGCGTTGTTGGTCTTCATGACCGTCATGTACACACTCAAGTGATGACCATGGAGAAGCTCTACCCCCTTTCGCTTGCTGTAAACGGACGGGAAGTCAGCGAGATGGTCAGTGCGCGGCTGCTGCTGGTCGACTTCCTGCGCGAAGTCCTGGGCCTGACGGGCACGCATGTCGGCTGTGATACCACCCAATGCGGCGCCTGCACCGTTCATTGCGACGGGCAGGCCGTGAAGAGCTGCACGATGCTGGCGCTCCAGGCGCATGGGCGGGCGGTCACCACGATTGAGGGGCTCGGTCCACGGGGCGATCACCCGCTGCAGCAGGCGTTTCGTGAGGAGCACGGCCTTCAATGCGGTTATTGCACGCCCGGCATGATCATGGCCGCCGCCGCGCTTCTGGACACGAACCCCTTACCGGACGAGGCCGCGATTCGCCATGCGCTGGAAGGCAACCTGTGCCGCTGCACCGGATATCAGCCCATTATCGCGGCCGTGATTTCCGCCAGCCGGAAGACCGGCCAGTGAGAGAATTCCTCTATTCTCGCCCTGAAACCCTTTCAGACATTCTTGATATCCTTGCGGGCGATCCCGATGCCAGGCCGCTGGCCGGAGGCATGACCTTGCTGCCGACCATGAAGCAGCGGCTTGCCGGTCCTTCGGAGCTGGTGGACCTGGCGGGGGTTCCACTGCTGAGCGAGATCGAGGAAGACGAAGGCGAATTGCAGATCGGCGCCATGGCAACGCACGCTAGCGTCGCCGGCAGCGCACTCGTGCAGTCCCTGGTTCCCGGGCTCGCGCAGTTGGCCGACGGCATCGGTGACGTCCAGGTCCGTAACCGGGGTACGATCGGCGGCTCGATCGCCAACAACGATCCGGCGGCCGATTACCCGGCGGCGATCCTCGCGCTCGATGCGGTGGTCGTCACAGACCGCCGCGAGTTGCCTGCCGACGCCTTCCTGACAGGATTGTTCGAGACCGCACTGGAGCCCGGCGAGCTTGTTCTGCAGGTGCGCATCCGCACTGACCAGGCATTTTCCTATGCCAAATTCCGGCACCCGGTTTCGGGTTATGCCATGACCGGTGTCGCCGTCGCCCATGGCCCTCGTGGATGGCGGGTCGCAGTCACAGGCGCGGGCGCGGGGGCATTCCGGATGTCCGACGTCGAGCAACAATTGTTGCGCGACGGCAGCCCCGAAGGCATCGATCACCTGACCTTCGATCTGCCAGAACTCATCAGCGATTTTCACGCGGGTGCAGACTACCGGGCCAATCTTGTGCGCGTGATGACACGGCGGGCAGTACATGCCCTGCTTGGAGGACAAAATGCCAACTGAGCTTCCCAGGCCGGGTCGTCTTGCCGCCAAAGTCGTCGCGATGACCGGCGCCACGGGGGGACTTGGCCTCGCGACCGCGCGATTGATGGCGCGCGAAGGCGCCAAGCTGGCTCTGACCGACATCGATGAACAGGCGCTGGATCTTCTGAAAACGGATTTGATCGCCGAAGGAACTGAGATCGTTGCGGTGCCGGGTGACGCGACCCACCCCGAAACCCACGCCGCGCTGGTCAGCCTGGCCATGGAACGATTTGGCGCCCTGCATGCCTGGTGCAATATCGCTGGCATTCTGGGACCCGGCGATCTGGCTGACGTCACGTTGGCCCAGTTCGACCATGTGATGCACATCAACTGCTTCTCGCAACTCATCGCCGTACAGAAAGCCGCGCCGGCTATCCGCGCTTCGGGCGGCGGGGCGATCGTCAACGTCTCGTCGGTCGGTGGGTTGGTATCGCTGCCCCACATGAGCGTCTATTGTGCTTCCAAGGCCGCGATCATTGGCATGACGCGGGCATTGGCGGCCGAACTGGCGCCCGACATCCGGTGCAATGTCATCTGCCCGGGCGGAATCGACACCGGCATGGCGCAAGGGCTGCTGGCCGGATTACCACCGGAGGAACGAGCGGATCTGCTGGCCAAGTTGACCGGCCGCCAGCACCTCAAGCGCTTCGCCCACCCTGCCGAGATCGCGAAAACGATCCTGCACCTCGCGTCGGATGAATCTTCGTTCATGACCGGATCGGTCATCGCCGCGGACGGCGGCCACACGAGCTGGTAGATAAAGCGAAGGCGCCCGCAACGTTGATGCGTTTTGCGGTTGCGGCTCGTCTGGTCCGCCTCGATCTTCAGCTTTTTACGACGGAGGGGTCGCGGCCTTCGGCAGGTACCGCGCGTGCCTCATCGCGCTTCTGGCGCGCGGTGACGAGAGCGACCATCGGGTAGATCCCGAACGACAGGCTCTTCTGCTTTCCGTCGTACGAATAATTCCAGCGCCACAGTTTACCGCCACTGGGTGTGACCAGCAGGAACAGGCGGTTGCTGTCAGTGAGCTTGTAGGCCTTCTCGCGCGGCTTTGCCGCTCGCACTTTTGCATCGTTCAGCAAGGGTCATCTCCGATACCACGTTTTTCCAAGCAGATGCCACGCGCTGAACCCACGCCATTGCCGGAGGCGTGCGGACGGCCGTGACCGAGCTGACCTGCTAAACGTCAGTTATCAGAGAGAAAAAGTCGATATCGGTGGACTTCTGCCGACCCCTGCGGAGGGGCGCCTGGCGGAGAGGGTGTCCGCCAAAAATGACCGTTATCATTGAAGTACAATGGGATCTATACAAATAACCCACCATCTGGCCCACCATTCTGCGTCCGAATGTTGCGCATGGCTTTCTCCGGCAATTTTCTCCCGCAGCGCCTTCAGCTCCTGCAGACAGATGATGTCGGGTTGCTACTCATAGACTCAACGGCACTCCCCGGCATTGTCATGCCGCAGCGGATCAACGATCCCTCGGATGACATCGCCAACCCAGCCGACGGCGAGCAATGGTTTCGCTCCAAAGTCGCTCAGTACATCAAGAATAAGGGAACGCCGGGCACGATGGGCGACATACCCAAGCTCCGGCTCCGAGCCCAAATGGAACGATAAGCTAAGATAGGGCGTAAACTGCTGATGCGGTCGCCGCCCTAGGGGATGCAAGACCAGCTTAATGGGTCAACATGGGCTGCTTTGATCCCGGTAGTTCGGGTAAGCGACGGTTGCTTGCGCATGCATCAGCGATGCTGCCGCGCAACAATTCTTCGTTGGTTACCTGTTGAAACCGATGCTTCATCAGGCGTGGTTCTCTGGGCGAATCGGTGGAGGGTTAGGCCATTTCCGACCGTATGTCAGGCGTGAATCATCATCAAAGCCGCGGCCAAGTTGTTGCTAAACGAGGTAAATGCCACGCAAGTCTATCTTAAGGAGTATGGTTGAAATCGGGCCGGTTGGATCCATTTTGGCACAAATCGTAAAGTCGTAACACGCTAATGTAAAACTAAAGATATATATCTGAGATATGACAAGCAAAAGGTCGGTATAGTTCGGTTGACACTTCCTTAAGAAACCCTTACCTCACAAGTCATAACGCGGGGTTAACCTTCACGGACTGCACATTTTGCTCGGCCGGGAATAACGTTTCGGGCAAAAACGAACAAATTGTGCGTCTGATTGAAGTTTGCTTGATGTACTTGTGAGTATTTGGGGGCGTTAATGGCGACAATAGCAGGTGCAGGCGGCGTACAAATCAACACTGCCATATCGGGCGGTCAGCTTTATACTGCACTGCAAAATGCCCTCTCCAGCTTGAATACTGGAGTAACGGCGGACATCATTAATCCTAGCAAGCCCAAGGACTCGGGTCCTACGGAACGCAACATCATAAACGTCGGCCCCGGCAACGTGGATCTCGGCAACGGAGCCAACACAGAAGACGCGTTGATCCTGAACGCGGCTACCCCGACTGCTTCGGCAACGCTGACTGGTTCTAGTTCCCCGCCCCATAGCGTCGAGCTCTTGGTCGGCAACAACGGGCCGAACACGATCAACGGTGCTGGGGGAACAGGTACGATCATCGGTGGAGATGGGGGTAATCTCGTCCAGCTGAACGGCGCCAGCAGCACTGGCGGATCGTACAACGTCGTTGTAGGCGCAGGCAACGATACAATCGTGATTAACAGCGGAAACGCCACCCTTACCAATTATGGTGGCGCTGACGTGGTCTCTGTCACCGGGAATAGCACGCTTTCTGTGGGGGCAGTCACTTCCGGCTCTGTCAGCATCAACCAGACGGGCGGGAGTGACACCTTCACCTTCAGTCAAGGCTCCGTGTCGCTCAACATTTCTTCAGCCGGCAAAGCGACCGTTGCCGGTGGGTCTGCAACCGCCAATGTTACGGTTTCTGGAGGCGGGTCGGTGACCTACTCGTCTGGGAACGCGGTGATATCCACTGGCGCTGGAAACGACACGATTATCGCCGGAACCGGCGATCTGACCGTCTATGCAGGCGCGGGGAACGACAGCTTCGTGGGCGCTGCCGGGAAGGAGCTGTACAATTTCGTCAGCAGCTCAATCTCTCCGACGTCGACCTACGTGATCAACTCCTTCGCGGGTGGCGCGGGCAATGACACGATCGGCCTCAGCGGCGTTTCCATAAACAGCCAGCTTACCGGGGCGACGGTCGCGGGAGCTGCAGGCACGGGCGACCTCATAACCCTGAGCAACGGCTCCAAGATCTTCTTGCAGGGCTACAATTCTACTGTCACAAGCGTCAGCGGTGGATATCACTGATCACCAATGAGGCCGGATGGCCAGTCTGGCTGAAACCGTATCTGAGCTTGAAGAGCTAATCTCCCATGTAAACGGGGCGATCAAGGCAGGCGACATGCCGCAGGCTTTGCGCTCGGCTGATCGAGCGCGACGCCTAGCTCCGGCAGATCCAACCGTCCGACAACTGTACGGCTGGCTTCTTTTCAGAAGCGGCGAGGCCGCCATGGCCCTGCCTCATCTGGAAGCGTCGACGCTGTTGTTAGACACGGCCAACGCGCATGCCATTCTGATTCGCGCGCTTGTTGCGGCCGGTGATCTTTCCGCGGCGAGAGAGAAACTGGAGCAGGCGCTCTCCCGGTTTGCGATCGAACCCCACGACGATCTTGCGGCCGCGGCTCATGAACTGATTGTCGCTCTGTCTCAGCGCGAAGGTGGAGAAGCCTGGGCTTGGGTGGGACTGTCCCCCAGCTATCTTCCGGTCGCCCAGGCGGCCGGTAGCGGTGCAGCGCTGGAACTGCTCGTGAAGGATCGGGCGGGCACAATGGTCGGTCGGAGGTTGCTGCCCGTCGGCGATCGTCCGACGCAGGTTTCAATACCGTCGTCTACCCCGACAACCTTAAACGAGTGTGAATGCTCACTATCCAGCGGCTCGCTGATTGGAAAAACGCTTAGACACCCTCCGGATTTCGCACTTGACGGCCGTATCGGCTATGAGGACGGGCTTGCCACCGGATGGGCAATGCTCGGATGGCGGTCGTCGCTTATGCCAGATCTCATGGCGCGCTTCGACAAAGGTGAACCTTTCCCGATCCAATATCATCGGATCGACGAGGCATCAGGGCATCACTGCTTCAGATTTTCGGTAGAAGATCAGACTTTCAATCAGTTGAGCATCTGGTGCCGACTCCCGGATGGTCGGGAACTAACGTTGCCCGACTCGCCGCTGATTAGGATGCCGGCCCCAGAACCCAGGGCAAATCGACGCATCAATCAAGAGCCCACCAAGTCGTCAAAGATCGACATTATCGTTCCGGTGTACGCTGGCTTTTCGGAAACGATCGCTTGCCTCGATTCGATCGAGAATAGTTCGCATGGCGAAGCCGACATTGTGGTCATCAACGATGCGACACCCGATGACAATCTTGCCGCCGAACTGCGCACGCGAGCCGCACAGAACCGGATTACCCTACTGAACAATCGGGTCAATCGTGGCTTCCCCGAGAGCGTGAACAAGGCCGCCGCGCTTCATCGGGACAGAGATGTGGTCATTCTCAATGCCGATGCTGAAGTGCACGGTGACTGGCTGCAAAGGTTGCGGGCAACGGCTTATTCCGCAACCGATATCGGAACGGTGACGCCGCTCTCCAACGCGGGTTCAATCGCCAGTTATCCAGGAGGTATTGAACAAGCATGCACTGCGGAGCGGGCTGTCAAACTTGATACACTGGCAGCCACGGTCAACAGCGGCGCACATGTCGATTTGCCGGTGGGCGTCGGCTTTTGCCTTTATGTAAAGCGTGCCTGTTTCACCGAAACTGGCCCGCTCGATGCAAATCTTTTTGGTGCTGGCTACGGCGAAGAAGTTGATTTCTGCTTGCGAGCTCAGACGCGCGGCTGGCGACACGTTCTTGCCGGGGACGTCTTCGTGCGGCACCTTGGTGGCCGTTCGTTCGGAAGACGAAAATCGGCACTGCTCGCGCGAAGCCAGAGGCTCCTGAATTTACGCCATGCGGGTTACGATGACCACATAGCTCAGCATCTGGCTCGGGATCCCGCGGCCTATATTCGACGTCGGCTGGCCGAAGTCGAATTCGAAGCCAGCGTGAGGGCCAAGAAGACAGTGTTGTTTGTTTCGTTGGCGTTGCCGGGAGGTGTGAGGCGCTACGTCAATGAGAGAATGCGTGCCGTAAAGGACCAAGGTTATTTCGTTCTTCATCTGAGGCCGGTCAACATGGAGAAAAGCCGCGGCGATTGTCGTCTAAGCGGCATGGACGTTGAACTCGACGACCTGAAGTACGGGCTGAGCGACCAAGACGAGCTTATTGAACTTCTCGATAGGTTGCGTCCAGAGCATGTTGAGCTTCATCATTTTCTGGGCCATGCGCCCCGGCTCATTGAGCGAATCTTTGGCTTAAAGGTTCCGGTCGACGTCTATCTGCACGACTATGGTTTCTACTGCCCCCAGGTAACGATGGTAGGCCGAAATGGTCGATTCTGTGGAGCGCCAAGGCTCTCTGAGTGCGAGCGATGTACCAAAGAGCTCGGCAACGAGATTCAGGAAGAAATTGGTGCCGAACAATTACGGCAGCGAAGCCGATCCTGGCTCCAAGCCGCGCGCAAGGTTTTTGCCCCTTCTCAAGACGCGAGGGATCGGCTGGCCAGTTACTTCCCGAACGTAACGATTCACGTGAGTGATCTTGAAACATCATCCGTTTTGGCTGCCAAAGAGCCTATCCTTCCGGGCGCCCGTTCGGCAGCTGATGTCGTGCGGGTGGGCGTGATCGGCGCAATCAATAAGCCAAAAGGTTACGAAATTTTGCTTGAGTGCGCGCGCGATGCCGCGGCTCGTAACCTCCCGCTGGAATTCATTGTCATTGGCTACACCCATAACGATCGTCTGCTTTCGGAGACCCGCCGCTGCTTTGTTACGGGCCCGTATGAGGAAGGCGAGTTGCATGGCCTGCTTACAAGGGAAAATTGCGACTTGGCATTTTTGCCGGCCGTCTGGCCTGAGACTTGGAGCTACGTTTTAACGGAAGTGATGCACTTCGGCCTACCGGTTGTTGCGTTTGACATTGGAGCAATCCGCGATCGATTGAGGGCCGCACGTTGGCCAGGTGCATTGCTGCCACTTCAGTTGGAACAACCAAAAGTTAATGATGCGATACTATCGTGGGCGCGGCATCCATCATTCGTCAATTCTGCCTCTAACGATCGATCCTCTCCAATGATTCCTTCTGATCAACCGGGTTCGCAGGCCCCTCTAGCAAGCGCCCCAATGGCTTCAGCTAGAAAGCTGCTATCGTCGTCCGAGCCGATCCTTCTTCCTCCAGGTCTGTATATGGTCTCCGTTGCGGCTGACGGTGCACCTGACACTTCCGGCATTAGCGCAGTCCCGTGCGCTTGCGTATCCCGTGCGCCAGGAACCGCCGCGAACGCGGTGGAGCTGTTGAACCATACCCGACTTGGAGGAGAATGGTTGATCTATCCGGAAGACAGAACCGTAGCACGAATCATTTCGCCGAACGCTTCGGTCCTCATTACCACATTGAAATCGGATGCTAGGCAGCGGCTTGATGTAAATGTGCAGCAGCTGTCCGGACAACCAATCGTCCAGGCTCCGCAAGCTTCTGAAATGATCGTTGAGGAGCACCGGCGGCCCCTTCGTATCCAGACACCATTCATGTCAGCCGGCGTGGCGATATGACCTATCTTGATGCGCAATGGGCGGGTTTTCCCGGTGAAGGCGCGCCGATCGAGGCTTTTGATATCTTGCCGCGTAACCATCTGCATCCCGATCAAATCGAATATAAAGCGCTACTGGCATCCGGTGAGGAGACCGAGTGGGTAACCGGTGGAACGATCTGTGGTTCTCGGGGACAAAATAAGCCGATAGTGGGCTTGGCAATCCGCTTGCGAGGTGAAGCTCGCGAAAGATTCGACTGCACTTACGAAGGTATCTTCATGTCGGGCGAGCGAGTGGGGCCACTGCGCAACGGCACACCTTGTCTAGCTTCCGCTGACGGCGATCTTCTCGAGGCTTTTCAAGTGTTAATTTATCCGAGACATTCCAACGTCCGATCGGAGCATGCGCAGTCGCGTCATGAGGCCTCCCGAGCGGTGGCACAAGAGTCATTGTTCGGCGTATTCAGAGAAAGCGACCTTTCTTGATGTCCATTTTTCCCAATATGGAAAAGGGCGGATTGACGGCCCTTGGATGTCTTCCATCTGGGCAATCCAATCCGCCCGGGTTAAACCAGCCCTCAAATAGGGCATGTCATCTGCACGGCTTTTCGACACACCGGATGACGCCACTCCCAACACCATGATTTACCTGTTCATTCATCAGAACTTTCCCGGCCAATATAGCAAGATCGTTCGTCATCTTGCGGATCAGCCGGGCAACAAGGTCTATTTCATCACCCAACCAAACAGCAACTGGATGGCGGGGGTGACGAAGCTGATCTACAATCGACCAATACCCGATCAGGTCATCTGCCATCCCTTCACTTATGACTTCGATGTCGCGACGCGCACAGGATTGGCGGTGGCTGAGGTATGCAAAGATTTGAAAACGCAAGGCATCGTTCCTGATATCATCGTCGGCCATGCAGGATGGGGCGAGATGACCTTCGTCAAGGACGTCTTCCCGAATTCCCCCGTGCTTTCGTATTTCGAGTTCTACTATCACTATTCGAACGTGGACCTAGGCTTTGATCCTGAGTTCCCTCGTAACCCCGACGACGCGTTTCGCCTGCGGGTCAGAAACGCCATCACGCTTTTGAGCTTCGACTCTTCGGACTGGGGAAACACCCCGACGCGATGGCAGTGGAGCGTCCATCCTCCTGAGTTCCGACCGCGCATTTCGATTTGTCACGAAGGCGTCGATACGGAGGAAGTTAAACCGAATCCGGATGCGAGCTTGCTATTAGCCCGAGACGGTGTGTTGCTCACGCGCAAGGACGAGGTAATAACCTATGTCGCTCGCAATCTTGAGCCGTATCGAGGCTTCCATACGATCATGCGCGCTGCTCCCGACATCCTACGGAGTCGGCCAAATGCGCATATTGTTTTTGTAGGCGGAGACAGCGTTAGTTATGGGGCTCCCCCGCCGGCGGGGACCACCTATCGCGAGATTATGCTCAACGAGGTCGGCGAGCGCCTCGATTTGAGCCGAGTTCACTTTCTAGGCCAGATTCCCTATTCGTCCTTCCTTGCCCTTTTGCAAATTTCCTCCGCTCATATCTATCTGACCTATCCTTTCGTGCTCTCCTGGTCTTTCGTTGAGGCGATGGCATGCGGATGCGCTGTGATCGGTTCATCGACCCCGCCCGTGATGGAAGTTTTGGAGGACGGGGTGAACGGGCTCGCCGTCGATTTTTTTTCGGCTCGACAAGTCAAAGAGCGCGTGGACGAAATCCTCGATCATCCTGACCGGATGCAATCATTGCGCGACGCAGCCCGGAAAACTGCGGTCGAGCGTTTCGACCTAAAGACCAAACGGCTCCCGCAATGGCAGATGTTGCTTGATCAACTAATTGCGCGGCAGCCTCCCTCCACGGTGGGAGATAGGCTATAACTAGTGGATAAGCCCTATATGCCTTCCATCTCCACAAGCTTTTGACGAGCAGTCTCGCTCTGCGGCAGATCCGCTGCGCTTAGGAGGCGATAAAGCCTCTGCGCCTCGGCTCGATCCACAGCATCGTTCGACTTGCTGGCCAAGAGGTCTGCGAGCGCCAGCTGTGCGGAGCCATGGCCTTTCGCGGCAGCTAAACCATACCAGTGTCGGGCAGCTTGCTCGTTTATGTTCGTTCCTATCCCTCGTCGGTGAAATACGCCTAAATTATATTCGGCATCGGCTAAGCCCGATGCCGCAGCCAGTGACACGCTGCTGAAGGCCTCCTCCACATCCGCCGGGCTCCCTCTTGCGATGAGAAGTCCCGCTAACTCAAGCCTTGCCTGATTATCACCTGACTTCGCAGCCGATCGCAACCACCCGAGTGCCCGATCCGGTACCGTACTGGTTCCAAAACTCTGCATACAGAGACGTGCAGCGGTACGTTGAGCTACGGCATCGCCGTGGTCAGCTGCCATGGCCCACCAAGCAAATAATTTTTCTTTTTGTTCGTCGGTATAAATGTCTTCAGCCGTTCCTGCGGTCAAAGCCAGCAACGCGCCAACATGTCCTTGAGCCGCAGCTTTCTCATACCACCAAATCGCACGTTCTCGGTCGCCTGGAACACTATGGCCTCGCCACAACAGGTCCCCCATAAACGCCTGGGCGAAGCTGTCGCCCTGCTCAGCTGCGGCTGTTATCCAGCGGATCGCCTCTGCTTCGTTCTTTTCGACGAGGCTTCCCTCCCACAGCATTCGCCCTAAGACAGACTGCGCCGCGCAGTCACCGATCGATGCACAACGGTACAGGAAAGCAACAATCTTGTCGTCGGCAGGAAGTCCGGCAATGCCATCTTCTCGCGCGCGAACAAGTGTTACCGCGGCTGCACCTATCCCCAGATCGGCAGCTTGAACGAGATAGGCCATCGCACGCGTATGATCAGCGGAAATGAGCGAACCGTTGGTGAACACCGTGTAGAGCAGCCATGATCCTAATCCGTTTCCAGCTTCTGCGACGCTTTCGAGAAGTTTGACGGCGTGATCTTGGTCTCGGGGCCGGCCCAGGCCTTGGAGATAAAGGAAGGCGAGGTTACAGGTTCCTTCGACCAATCCTCCGTCGGATGCGCGGCTATACCAATAAGCGGCAGCGGAATAATCCTGCGGCATTCGATCGCCCTTGGCAAAGCTGATGCCAAGCTGCAGCGCCGCATGAGGGCTGCCCAACTCGGCAGCTCTGAGAAGATGTGTGAAAATGGTTTCGTGGCTGGGCGTCGGATCGTCTTGCATCAACATAGCAATGTTGAAGTCCGCCGAGGTGCTGCCCGCTGCCGCAGCCTTCTCGAGCAACGCCATTGCAATTGCGCGATCTTGCCCGTCAACAGGGCTCCGGGCCTTTATGATACCCAGCATTTCGATGGCGCCAGGATGATCCTGCTCTGCGGCACGATCGAGCCAACGTTGTGCTTCGGCATGATCCTGCGAAACGCCCCTGCCGTGCAGGTAAGCAACCCCGAGCGCGTATTGCCCGTCGGAACTTCCAAGCTCGGCCGCCTGCCGATAAAGAACGGCCACGGAAACGGCATTTGTTGAGCTTGCACTATCGAGAAACTGGGCGAGCGTGAGAATTGCCGGAAGATATTCGCGAGCCGCGGCCCTGCGCAAAAGGGATTCACCTTCCGAGCTATTCTTGGGTACCCCGCGACCCTCCATGTGCAGACGCGAGAGCTGAAACATCGCTTCCGAAATGCCGGCCTCTACCGCTTGTCCCAGCAATTCAGCGGAACGAGCATCGCGCTCCGAGTCAGGTTCGTCTTCCAGCTCCATCAGCGCGAGATTATAAGCTGCCGAAGCGATGCCTTGGGAAGCCGCCACGCTTAGCCAATGCTTAGCTTGCGCAGTGTCCCGATCACCGCCATAGCCACCCGCAAATAATAAGCCGAGCCCAAGCTGTCCGTTAGGATTTCCGCTCTCGGCTGAGCGGAGGAAGGCGGCCTTCGCCGCGTCAACATCCTTGGTGACGCCAGTTCCTGACGCAAGTTGATACCCCAGTCTTGCCTGTGCCGCCTCGTCGCCTGCCGCCGCGGCCGCGGCATTCCAACGCGTGGCCTCCCCCGGATCCGGAAGAATATTGACGCCAGCCGGGAATAAATTTGCAAGCGCATCGCCACCCTGATCCGATGCTATTGCTACGCGGCCGGAGAGGTAGATTTCACCCAGTCGCGAAGCTGCACCGACATGACCTGCCGCGCCGGCCTTACGATACCATTGCACCGCGTCGACGAAGTTCTGGATGACGCCGGTGCCTGATTCATAGCGCTCGCCAAGTTGAAACTGACTTTCAGTATCACCTGCTTCCGCCTGTTCTCGAAGCGCCTTTAGGGCGCCTTCGACGGAATTTTTTTCTCCGCGGCGTTTGAGCCAAGGTAAGGCCATCTCAGGGTTCGCGCATTGCTTCAGAACCGGTGCGCAAAATTCCGGTCGTGATATAGGAAAGGATCGTTCGCTTCCCAACTAACACGTCCGCCTGCAGGGTCATGCCGGGTATGATACGAAAGCTCTTGGGCACATTGCGTAGGGCAGCATCCTTTATTGCAATCCTTGCGATGAAATAGGGCGACCGGGTCTGTTGTGCACCGGAGCCGGTAAACGATCCCTCGCTGATCGACTTGATGACGCCGTGTACAATCCCGTGTTGTACGAAGTTATATGCTTCGAGCTTGATCGCGACCTTGTCGCCCGCCTTTATAAAGCCAATGTCCTTGCTATCGATGCGAGCCTCGGCCTCGAGCTGGCTACCGAGCGGTACCAACGTAAACATCGGCGGGGTGCCGGCCTGTGGTTCTACGACCGCTCCATTGGAGACGTTGCCGATCTGAAGCACAACGGCATCGGCTGGCGCCGTGAGCTTGATCAGTTCCTTGACACGTCTGGCCTTCGCAAGATCCTGGTGATATTGCTCTAGATCATTGCGCGCATTTACCTCGTTAGTCGTAGAATCGTCACGCCATTTGCTCACGAACAACGCGCGCTGCGCCCGCAATCCCTGAAGATCACTACGGTACTGAGCCAGCTGCCCCAGTGCTTGGGTCAAATTCTGCTCGGCGCTTATCTTATCCTGCTGCGCAGCAATTTCTTGTACGCGGCTTACGTAGCCCTTTTCGCGCAATGATGACTTCATTTGCTCAACATTCGTTGCTAGATCGCGCTTCTGTTGGAGCTGGCCAACGAGTTCTGTACCGTGGGCAATCGCTGCGGTTGAAGCCGCGATACGCGCATTATAGTCGGCGAGCGTGTTATGATACTCCTGCTGCCTCTCTCGCCACACGGCGCCTTGCAAATCGCCACTATCCGAGGGCGCAAATGCCTTGCCTTCACGTTCGGCCTGGAGACGGTTCACAAGGTCCTGCGCGCTGTCGACCTTTGCGCTGAGCTGAGTCTCAGATGCAGCGGCAAAGGTGGGATCGAGATTGGCCAGGACCTGACCTTTACGCACCACGTCGCCAGGCTTTACGAGAATGGATCGAACGATAGCTCTGTCTAGCGGCTGCACGTAGAGCGAGCCTTGGGTTGTCACGATCTCGCCGGGTGCCGCAACCACGCGGTCCAGCTTGATGACGGCCATCAGAAGCAGGCTAAGGAGCAGCATGATGCCCAGAGCAAGCAGGATCGCATGTTCGCTGCGGGGCGACGTACGCTGGATCACCGACTGCACTTCGGACTCGAAGGCTCCGATGTGCTGATCGAGGGCGACGACCTCGCGCTTAGGAATGACTGATGGCAAGCGGGACATGAGGACTACGCCGTTCTACGTGACTATTCTGCTGGTACCACATTTGCTTGTAGATGTCGCAACGAAGCAGCAGCTCCTCGTGCCGACCGATATCGTAAACTTCGCCGCGCTCCATCACCAATATTGCATCCGCCGGCACCAGCATGGAGAGGCGATGGGAAACGCAGATGATCGTGCGCTCCTCCGCGATCCTCACCAGATTGGCGTTGATGATCGCTTCGCTTTCGGCATCGAGCGCACTTGTTGCCTCATCCAGCACAAGGATGGGGGGATTTAATATGAGCGCGCGAGCGATCGCCAACCGCTGGCGCTGTCCACCGGAAAGATTGGTTGCCCCCTCCTCGAGGGGCGTGTCATATCCACGTGGCAGACGTTCGATAAACTCTTCGGCCCCGGCGAGCTGCGCCGCCCGCACAATTTCCGGAAAGGTAGCGTCCGGCCGAGCGATGCCAATATTTTCACGTACCGTGCCAGAGAACAGGAAATTTTCCTGGGGAACCACGCCGATCGAGGTTCGCAGATGGTGCAGTTCGATCTCCCGCAAATCCATGCCGTCGACCTTGATGATGCCCTCATAATCGGGGTTCAGGCCCTGCAGGAGCCGCGTGATCGTCGTCTTGCCCGATCCTGACCGACCCATGATGCCGAAGATCGTGCCCTTTCGAATGGGAAAGCTTACACGATCGAGCGCAAGGGGCGCGGCGCGCGAATAGCGAAAGCTCACATCTTGGAAAGCGATTTCCCCACGGATCGGCATGCGCAAGCCACTGCCGAGCTTGCCGCCTTCCGAGGGGTGATTCATGATCGACGCCACTTCGCCCACCGCTTCGTTGATGTTACCCCAGGATTCGAGCAGGCGAGCCATGTTCACAAGGGGTGCAGCGGTCCTTCCCGCGAGCATGGTAAAGGCCATCAGCGTGCCTGCGGTAATCTGGTCCGGGTAATAAAGCGCCACGGTGGCGCCGAGCAGGAATGTGCCTGAGTAGATCAATCGCTCAAAAGGGAGGACGAAGGTTTGCGGCCAGTTCGCCATATCGCCCCACTCATGGCGGGCAACCATGGCTTGAGCGACGAGCTTGTCCCACCTGTGCCGCCGCTGGCCTTCCAGCGCGAGCGACTTCACGGTCTTCATGCCGTGAATGGTTTCGACGAGGAAGGATCCCTTGCGCTGCTCGGTTGCCGTGATGCGCGCCTGCAAGCGGCCCAGCGGCTTGAGGAACATGTAGACGATCACGAAAATGATCCCCGTCAGCGTGAACACGAAGAGGGCGAGGCGCCAATCGATTATCAGCAAGACGGGTACAAGCCCGATCAAGGTGACCGCATCCAGAAAGGTCGAGAGCAGCTGGCCGGTAATGAATTGCCGGATTTGCCAGATCTTTCCGATCTTGCCGAGGGTGACGCCGGTGGGCGTCCGCTCGAAATAATCCATCGGCAGCCGCAGGAGCTTTTCCATGATGTAGACGTGCAGGCGCCCATCGATCCGCGTCGCCGTGATTTCCGTGAAACGGCGCCGCAGGAAGCTCAGCACCATCTCGAACAGGATCAGCAGGCCGATCGCTCCCGCGATTACCGCGAGCGTCGAGTAGGATTGATTCGCCAACACCCGGTCAAGGATCAGGATCACCATCAGCGGCGGCGTGAGGACGAAGATCGTCGACATGATCGAGCTGATCGCGATATCGCGGAACAGGTGCCGTTCGCGCATGGCTTGCGCCAGGAGCCAGCTGAAGCCGAACGGCCGGTGATCGTCATCGAGGCGATATCGACGCTTGATAAGGAAAATCTCACCGGTCCACACTTCGGCGAGGTGGCTTTGATCAAGCAACGCTTGCGCTTCCGGCGGCTGTTCCGGATCGCGAACCATCGCGACTTGGCCGGCGGCCGTTTCGGTCAGCACGCCTTCAAGAATCAGTGCGCCACCATCGCGCCGGCGCAGGATCGCAGGCAGAACGCTCCCGAGCTTCTGCAGCTGCGACCAGGAAACGTCGAGGCACCGCCCCTCCAGCCCCAGTTCCTTGACCATGGCCAATACCATGTTCGTGTCGAGCACCGGATCTGCCAGGGCATAGCTGCGCTTCAAGGTCGGCACGTCGGAATCCACGCCATGGCGTAGGGCGACCGTTGCTACTGCCTGAAGCATGCTGTCAGTGGCCGTGGACATCAAAGAACAGTCAGCTCTCGCAAAATGGTCAAATCACCCGTAACGCGAAGGTCGATGCCGGGCAATTTCTAACGTCGTCGTCAGACGCCATGCCCCGCATTGCATCAAAGCGTAACTGCGATCGGCCATATGATATCTGACATATTGTAATCAACATGCTAACGTAGGCTCAAAACGTGCAGGTGGGTCTAATCCGTTGTCAAACAGTGTTTGCAAAGATTAAACGCCGTCCGGGCATTGGGGGGCGCTTAGCCCCCGCCCAGTAGGAGAGACTCGTTGACGGGGATGGTAAAATTTTCTTCCGTGGAAGGAGCCTTTGATCAGAGGGCGCTGACCAGCAAGGAAGTCGATCTCTTCTACTTCGACAGAGATCGGAGGACGAGCTTTCCGCCTCCGGCCTCCAGCTTCATAGAGGAATCGACGATTGAAGATCCATATTGGTTCTTTCAGCTGAAGCCACGCTATGCCGCGTCCTCACCTGCCTATATTGCGGTGATCCGCGATTGCTTTGTGCTCCCTTCGGGAGTGGTCATGCTGGCCGATGGATCGCTGCTATTGGAGAGCTTATATCCAGCGGAACCAAAGGATTATCTTGCTGAACAAAAGATCAACAGAAATCCAGCGGACGCTGCTGCGATGCGGTCCATCATGTTAGGCGAACTTTCTCCAGACCGAGCGGCCACACTAACGCGAGCGGTGCACTGCCGGGAGTTTGGCGAAAGCGGATATTTTCACTGGCTCGCTTCTGTTTTGCCGAGGTTGAGTCTCGTGCTTCACAATTTTCGTGGAGAGTTAGGAGAACTTCTAATTCAAAATCACTCAGATTTTGCGCTGGACTGGGCGCACTTGATGCTACCAACCGATGCCAGCATTATGCACAATGACGGTCCTATATTTGTAAAGGAATTGATTTTTCCTGCTCCTGCCCAAATTGGTAATTCACACTACACTCGTAACCCTTGGCTTATAGAAAATTTCCGGGATTTTATTCGTGGACGGGGCTTGCTGCCCACGAAGGAAAGAAGCAAGGGCAATAACTTTATATATGTAAGTCGATCTGACGCTCCAGTACGCAAATTGACAAATGAAGGAGAGCTTATCGACAGATTGATAGGAATAGGGTTTACGAGCTACACTCTCACGGGAATGTCTGCCAAAGAGCAAATCGGTATTTTTTCAACAGCAGATATTGTGATAAGCCCCCATGGTGCAGGTTTAACAAATCTTGTTTTTTGCAATCAGGGCGTTCAAGTCATAGAGTTAATGTCGGTAACGAGATCCTGGCCTGGATTTAAAGTTATAGCTCGTGCGTGCGAATTGAACTACCATAGCTTCATATCATCACAGTACGATACCGTTCAGTCCAAGACGGCAGGACTGGGCAACGAGGATTTTATGGTAAATGTCAAGTCGTGTACCCGCTTCATAGAAGCGTGCTTGCCTCCTGGTTCTTGATTCAAATATTTAGCGTAAGAGGACGACCCGGTGAGAAATTGAAGCTGACGGGTTGTCGGGGTAACGGCAGGCGTGCGTCCGCAAAGTTTTCATCATTGACATGCCCATTGCCGCGAACTCGCGAAGCGCGAATCGGTAGTTCTCCCACAACACAATTCTGTTGAGCTAGCGCCCATGCGAGGTAAGTTTCTGCATGCAGAGCGTGGTTTCGACAATACGACAAGACCGAGCTGAAACGGAGCGCATAACACTCAGCAGCCTCAGGAGCTGCCAAAGCAACTCGATCATTTAGACCGCCCCAGCTGTGCCAGGCAGGAACTAAAATTGACCTCTCGCTAGAGAGGTTTTGGCATAAAGCTCGCAAGTCTACTTGGTCCAAAAAGCACAGGTCTGCTCTGGCAAATAGATAGGCATCAAAATAGCCAGACGCTGATGCTTGTATCCAACGCCATGCCCTCTGCAAAGAAGCCATTTGATGCAATAAGTTTCTTATAGACCTGCAATTATCAGAGTAGACATCGCCACGGCTTTTAGCCAGCGACAATTCGTCCTCGATTTGATCATCTTCCTGTTTGGATAAGATATAATAGCCAGCATCCAATTCAAAAATATCAGACTTATTTAAAGATATATTTATCTCATTTGAGCGCGGATTTTGAAGAGAGTCTACGATGTTTAATGATGCGAATGAGACAAGGGAAATTCCAGGAACAGTATTTGGTTCTATGATTCTGGATCTTATAGACGACAGAGATTTCATCTTTTCTCGAACTATGCCAAAGTATACGACTGCAATTCGCATCTCATTTTCCATCAGGCGATATCGCTCGCGGCCGACACATGCTCCGGCGCTATATGTCGGAGGTCGCTAGGAATATCGTCCCCTTTCCTCCCTGTCCAACGCATGTGGTTCGGAAGTCGACGAATAGAAGGCGGTCACTTCCCAATCGATGCCGAACAGCACCGCTCATATCTGGCGCACTATCCCTAACTTCGTCTCTGTGAGATCCTTCGAGAATAGAAATATATCCTTCACTAGAAAAAATAGCGACTACAGGGATGATCAAATTGCTCAGGGCACTCTCTTTGTACACGGAAAGGTTATCCAAGTAAACTTGTTGTTCTTTGATCGTTAACGGCTTTTGATTATACAATTCCATCAATCGACGTGCCTCGGCCTTAAGATCAGAAAGACCGCTTTGATCTCTCGGCAACGAACGGTCGTATATGCCTATAATGGAGAGATATTTTAAAAAATCGAACTCGTTCTGATCTACCCATCCTCTTTGGCGCATCCACTCTACTTCGTCGAGCGAATAATCCTTAAAGCCGCAAGCACTAGGCTGGTCATCATTTGCGAAAGTCGTACCGGGCTGCGCAAGAAGAAAATCGCTGCCTTCCAGCTGAATGACTACTCTTTTGGTGTGCTGTGGTGCAGGCAATCCGATGGCAAAGTTAAATCCCAAATACCCGTCGCCTAAACCGGCATCTGCGAGGTCCTGACGAAAATGCTCTATTTGTCCTGCCCCAACGCATTCGCGATCGAGAAAGGCTAGTACGGTGCGCCCTCGCACGGGCGCGACGTCGGAATAAACCCAACCCCCAATCCGTTCCCCGTCGCTGTAATCAATCGCTCCTTTTAACATCTTAATTCCTGTGCCACCCCAACTTCAGCCAATCTACATCCTGCCTGTTCGCAGTTGCAACAATTCTGTGATCACCCTGCTTCGCGGATTGTCCCTCCGCGGGGCATCGAGCGGCCGATATGATTGAGTATCTTCATATATTCCTGCGCCATCGTGCCGGCGGTGGAGACGGGTGGCAGGCTTTCGCATAGCTTGCCGAACGTAACCGCCGAGGCACCCCGCTCAACCGCCGCGACAAAGCTCGAAGGATCGTTATGATCGAAGTGGAGCCCTGTCACGCCGTTCACAACTTTCTCCGCCATCCCGCCAATGCCGGTGCATAGCACCGGGCGCCCTGCCGCGTAGGCCTCCTGGATCACCACCGGAGAATTCTCCCACCAGCTGCTTGGCACGAGCACATAATCACACGCGGTCATCAGACGGCCAACAGCGGCATTATCATAAGGGCCCAGATAGGAGAGAAATTCGTGCCGCGCGACGGCTGCCTGAAAGCGCTCGACGAACTCGGCCGGCTGCCCGATGAAATTGCCGTGGATCCTAATGCGGACCCGCCGGCCCAGGTCACGGCGCCGGGCGATCAGATCGCAGGCCTTGAGGATGAGATCGACCCCCTTGAAGGGGTTGATCTGTCCGAAAAAGCCGAATGTCCAGACATGTTCTTCGGGGCGCGTCACATGTGACGGCGAGGCGGGATGCACCAGCCCGTTTTCGACCACATGGAGGCGGTTGGCGGGAAGGCCCCAGGCCGTGTAGCGCTCCGCAAGAAAATGACTCGGCGCCACGAACGCATCTATCTGTCCCAGGCAGTCGAGCAGGAAACGCCGTCGAATCGCAAATTGTTGGCGACTGAATTCGGGATAGCAGGTGGCGCAGGCGCGGGGCGCTGCACGGTCGCATAGCAGATGCGCGGGACGTGTGATCATCTGGCCATGGTGATGGCAAATGCCGAGAAATTCGTGGAGCGTGAACGCAGTGGGAAAGATATCCGCGACCTGGCGGACTGCGCCGATGCCGAAGTTGAGATAATGGTGAAAATTGACCACGGCGGCACGCGGCTCGAGCAGTTCCTGGAGCTGATCGGTCACGTCGGGCGCCGCGACATGATAGAAGTGATCGTAGCGCACGGGATCGTAGAAGACCGCATATTCATGAGCACCAAGCTCAATCCGTCCACGTGCATCATTGGGACAGGCTGCCACGAACATCGCGTCACGCCCGATCGAGCGCAGGCCTTTGAAGAGCGTATATGCGGCAATTTCCGCGCCGCCCTTCGTTACCGAAGGATGGCTGTGGCTGATGATCGCCAATTGCCTGCGGCGATCAGGGTGCGCCGGATTACGTGTGTGGTTCATGCAGCGGCTTGCCCATTGATGGCCATCACCAGCGCAGAGGGCGCGGAAATATGCGTCTTGAACGCAGCGTCTTTGATCAAACGGCCTCGCTTCTGCAGTGCGGGCGGGATCGGTTCAGTGCCGGGGCCGCCGAGGAGGGGCTTGGTGCTATGGAGCACACTCGTCCAGGCTGCTGCGGTCCAGCTGAAGCAATCGTAGCTATAGCGGCCCATCTCCTCATTGTCAGAAGCGGGATCGACGATTTCGAACAAGCCCAGCTCATCGTTTAGCGTTTCGGCGCCGGCCCAGCCCCCTTGCGTGAGCATGACATCGCTGCCGACGTAAAGGAAATGTACCGCTCCCGTGCAGGCTAAGAAGTTAGGCAGAGCATATGCAGCCGCTTGACGATCAGGAACAAAGGCAAGGCCAACGGGACGGGCTGTCCTACTGCGGAGATCACTGATGCCCTGCATTATGATGTCACGCGTTCCATCCGCCTCGCCGAGAATCAAGATGCCAAGCTGTGGATGCAGCCGAGCATGGTGCGAGCGGATCGTTTCGAACAGTAAGGATGCGTCGGCGCGGTTGGCAGGCAATGTAAACACTAGAGCGGCTTGACATTGTGGAACATCAACCGGCGTGAATTCGGTCACGCGCGCATAGAAGCTTGATCGAGCAGCGACGGCGAGATCGGGGAAATATGGTTCCGATGCTAATGAGGGAAAATATCGGAACGCGCGATCGATGCTCGTCGTTTCTCCTACAATGCGGACTTGCCCCGCTGAGAGCGCGTGAACGGATGCCGTGCCATCGCAATAAACGGCCTTCAAGAGTGCGTTTCCAATATCTTCCCGGTCAAACTCCCCCCTGAACACAGCAGAGAAACCCGCGCGGCGGATGGCTAAGTCAGCTCCCGGCACAAGCATTTCGAGATCCGGGCGATCCGTGAACGTCGCCGATTTCGCATCGCTCAGGAGGATGGAATGCCCCACTTTTAAGACGAGACGCTCAACTGACTTGGTGGGGCTGGCTATCCAGCCTCGCAGGAACCAGCCAAAGCCTGGGAGTGCTGCCGCCTCCTCCACGGCTGCTCGTTCAGCGATAAAATCTTCGGGAAGCGGCTGCCAAGAATGGGAATGCTGCAGGAGCCGCCGCATGGCGTGGACATAGGTGCCTTGACAACGGTCCCAAAGCGGCCGGCAATGTTCAATCAGCTGCTTTTTCGTCAGCAGTTTCGGTGGGCTCAAAGTCTCAAGATAGCTTTGATCGTCGTTGCTGATAAAAAGAAAGCTCTTAGTGATTGGATTGGGTTGCCAATCGGTGAGGAGCACACCCAAAATGCCAACGGCATTTTCAGGCAAATCGTCTCGCGGCACCAGTGCGTAAGCGAAGCCGGCCGCGATCTTGCTGGAGTCCAGAACCACGGCCGCCCGATCGACCAGTTGATCGCGGTGCATCCACCCGACAACCCAGGTCAGCCCTGCGTCATCGATTGCTACCGCCTCGATATACCCGCAGACGTTTTCGGGCTTCGGCCGTAAGGCGCGGTTGCGAAGTGCCTGACCCTCTCCGCGGAGAAATGAGAGCCGAGCCAACAAGCCTAACTCGGCTGCGCCTTCAGCAGTCGGCAAGCCTGTTCTCGCTCCGCCGATTCGATCGCCTCCCGCGTTGGGCAGCACGCGTTCTAAACCTACGGCACGGACTTCGATCGAACAGCTAGGGTCGGCATCGATAGCGGCAGCGACCGCGGCACCCGCATCTGATCCGAATCGAAAGCCTGGTAGAATGTCCAGCTCCAGCCGGGCGGCAATGTCGTCGCGTCTCCGGCCCGTTTTCGTTACGGCCAGACGTACCCCTGCCGCAATAAGCTCCAACTCCAGTTCGGCTTGGGGATGCTCAGCATCAACCGCCCACCCTTCGGCACCCACATGCGGGTCGATCCGATCAACACTCCCAAAGATCTTGGGATCTTTGGTGCCGGACTTCTTTTTACTGCGCTGCGTCGCCCGCGGCGTGGACGTCAAATTCACGGAAACTGCCCCCACTCAGAAACTTGAATGGCCAATTTTGGCGAACGGCGCAACGCAGATTCGAACCCAAATATTTTGTTCAATGCCATACCATCATGATATCCGCTGATTATCAAATTTAGGTTATCGAGTTGCTATACGAGGCCGTGGGTGGCTTTACGTGTTCGTGTACGTTACCCATCGTTGCCGTGACCCGTGACCTTGCAATGTCTACTGTGACACGCCGGCAATTGCTTCGATTTTCGACAATGGCCGTAACGACCATGCTCCCGCTCGGCGAGTCCGTTACTAACGCCATTCCACCAGCGCCCCCTGTCGAGGGGGACAGCGCCAACGTTGCCGCGCTTCGTGCTGCGATCTCCCACCTTCAGATGACGGGGGGTGGAAAGATTAGCCTGCCTGCCGGAACCTATCGCTTTTCTCAAACTGCCGGCTCGATCATTAGTCTCGACGGACTAGCAAATGTCGAGATCGATGCGACGGGCGTGAAGATGGTGTTGTCCGGCCGAGCACAGGCGCTCCTAATTTCAGCATGTCGGGGGGTTCGAATAACGGGACTCACTGTCGATTGGGCAAGGCCGCCGTTTTCGCAGGGAACGGTGATCTTCGTTGAGCCAGATGGGAAATCCACTGATATTATGCTCGACACACTGAGCCCGGCAGATGGGTGGACCCGTGTCGAGGCGATCGGAACATATGACAGGGCTCGCCGCCTAACCGCGGTAGCCGGCGTCGATGTTTATCACGTCGTTGATAAGGTCGACCCGATATCCTCCTTCCATGTTAGGCTCGGTCTGAGTCAACCGATCGATTTGCGCGTCGGCGACACGGTAGTCCTGCGTCATCAAATCTACGGCACCAATGCCATCGATCTACGAAGATGTGCAGACGTTGAACTGGACCGTGTGACGGTCCATTCAGCGCCAGGAATGGCGGTCGTTGGATCTCGTTGCAGTGGCGTCACGTTACGCGAACTTTCTGTCGTACCTCCTCCACGCAGCAAACGACTCATGTCGACGTGTGCGGACGGCGCACATTTCGTTGACTGCGATGGTAAGATTCTATTCGAACGCTGCCGATTTTTTGCCATGGGTGACGATGCGATCAACGTACATGGAACTTACTGGAGGATCCTGGAACAAGCGGAATCAAACGCGCTCATCGTCAACAAACGTGATCGAGCGAGCTTCAAAAAGCTTGAGCTTCCGAAAGACGGCGACAAATTTTCCTTTGCTTCAGGCAAAGGCCTGGCATCAATGGGTTCAGGCACATTGATGGAAGCCGCGGTGAGGGATGACGCCCCGATGAACTTAAAACTGGTTTTTAAGGAGCCGCTGCCAGACGCGCTTGTCCCCGGGGATGTGATAATCAGAATCGGGCACGGGCACTCCCTAACTGTTCGCGAGTGCCGCTTCGACGGAAACAGAGCAAGAGGCGTGCTGGCGCATCGAGACGTAGCCATTCTTAACAACAGCTTTCTTGGTCAGAGCGAGGAAGCCATATTAATGGCGCCGGACCTTTGGTGGATGGAGGGGCCGGAGGTGGCCAACGTCGTCATACGCGGCAATAACATCAAGGATGTAAATCGATCTGGTCATGCGGCTGGGGCGATCAGGATCGACTCAGTCGTCGCCACTGACGGTGGGCAGGCGCATGGGAATGTCGGGCACCCGAACCACAATGTTCAGCTCATGGAGAACGTAATTCAGGGGGGACATAGCCAAGTGGTTCTGCGTGGCTTTTAACCGACGATTTGAGGATTGATCCGAAGATGCTGGCTCTACCGCTCCTGCGCGATGTTGCCCGTCATCGGGAAACACTGGTTGCCGCCACATCAGCTATTCTACCGAATGCGCTCGTGTATACCAATATCGAGTCACTTAGCCCTGCATTTGGCGCGCACATGGTACACGATATCTACCCCTCCCGAAGGCTGGAATTCAGCCCTATCAGTTTATGGCAGTTGCCTACGGGTACCGTGCTATTGGCGGATAACAACTTCTACTTGTCCATTGCTGGGCAGTTGATCAGCGACTACGTCCCCGAATTTCTCCGCGATAAGATGCCTGCTTCTGCTTCGCTCGACGTGGGGCCAATGGAGGATGTTTCAGAGCCTTTGCTACTCGGTGCCCGCTATGGTGTGGGAACCTGGGGACACTGGCTGGGTGAAATCCTGCCCGGCATCGTGGTGGCAGAACACTTTTATCCGCAAAGGTTCCGATATGTCCTACCGCCATTAGGTCCCCCGTTTATCCAGTCGCTGGAGGCCTACGGCATTGGAGTGGACCGAATATTCCCAATCCGGACTGATCGAGTGTACCGGTTCGCGTCCCTCTTTGCGGTATCGCAAACCTTGCAAGATTCCGCACCTCATCCAATTGTTCTAGACCTTGTACGCGCCAAATTCGATAACAGCCTAACTGACGCTAACCTGCGGGTTGCCGTTCTTCGTGATGACGGAGTCCGCCGCCGGCTAAAAAACCTGCATCTAATCCGCAGCTTTGTAACCGAAATGGGTTTCACGTGCGTAAGCCCGAGCAAGCTCTCGTTTCGGGAACAGGTTTCTGTCTTTCAACGATCAGACCACATTGTTGGAGTTTTGGGATCGGGACTAACGGGGCTGGTTTACGCAAGAAATGGGGTTAAGGTACTAAGTCTCTCGCCTGTAAACTTCGGTGACCGTTTCTTCTATGCCTTGACGCAAAGTCGCAGTGGAACCTTTGCTGACGTAAGGGGGCATGTGACTACTATCGATACAGAGTTTCCTGGTCGGGACGACGAGTTCGAGATTGAAGTTCAGGAAATGCAATCAGCACTGGCGGCGTTGAATAGCCAACGGGAAAGCTCTTAAGCCTCTGCCTGCCCGCCAAGCCCCCGATAAATGCGTTCATGAGCGTGCGCGACAGATTCTGCAAGACTGGTTCGCCCCATCGTTCTTTGGATTCCTTCGAGATGCGAACGATCCGCCGCCACCTGTCGAAGCAAACTTGCAAGGCTGACAGCATTCCCAACTGGAAAGTGCCAGCCATCCATGCCCTGCCGTACTTTCTCTGCCATGCCACCGATGTTGGAGCAAATGATTGGACGCCGCGCTCGTAACGCTTCCTGAATGACCAAGGGAGAATTTTCCCACCAGATCGATGGGACGATAATCGCATCCACCTGCCGCATCAGCTGCGTCACATCAGTTGACTGATAAGGCCCATGGTACGTCACATTCAACCCTGCGCCGGCAAGGCGTTCCAAAAACTCTGCTTGAAACTCAGGCGGTTGGCCTCGGTATTCGCCGTATATGTCGATACTGATCGCGCTGTCACCGTCGCGCTCCAGTAGTCGAGCTGCATCGAGTAACACGTTGATGCCTTTTAATCGGGATATCTGCCCAAAAAAGCCGGCGCGAAGATTTGTCCTTGGGAGGGTGGTGGAGATGTCCGAAATAGCAGCGTCCGGAAGCAGATTTTCAATTACTGAAATTTTCTTGGCTGGTAGTCCCCATTTGACGAGCCGATCCGCCAGAAATTGGCTTGGCGCAACGAAATGATCAACGTACGAGAGAAAACGCTGACAGTAGAGTTCACGGAGAAAAAAGTCCGAAGCGGCTATTTCAGGAAAGCAGCTGTGGCAGGATCGCGGCGCTGACTCGTTACAGAGCAGCTGCAAACCCTTCGTCACCATCTGTCCGTAATGATGACAGAGCAGCAGATATTCATGCACAGTGAGGACGATCCGTGCCTGAGGCAGAGCTTCCCGGCATAGCTGGAACGCCTCCACGCCGAAGTTCAGGAAGTGGTGGAAATGGACTACGTTCGGCTGAAGTTCTTTGAGCAATTCAGTAAACGCCTTTGGAAATCGACTGTCGCGATTGGCGAATTTGAACCAGTCGAATTCGCCGATCGAGTAAACGAATTCCCGTTCTTGGAAAGGCTGCGTTATCGGTACGCCGGCACGGGCTGCTGAGTCATCCTGACTGCAGCCCAGAAACCAACATTCTGAGGCTAAATTGTTAGACAGGGCCTCATAAAGGTGAAATGCAGCTATCTCCGATCCGCCTCTACTGAGCCTTGGATGCGCATGGGACGCCATCAGTACGCGCAGATCGGCCTTATCCGTCCCTTTTTTCGCACTTTTGGAAAGCCGAACGCTCATGATACTGATCCATGGGTGCCGGAGTTCCACCTCCGATGGAACTGCCAGGCATTGTATAGGGTGATGTTGCTCCGACCGATCTGTTCTGGCCCACCCTGTGATTGGCGCTCGAGATGATAAAGCCGGACATTAGAGTCCACCGCACAACGTAATCCGGCTTTGGCGAGCTTATAGCAAAGATCTGCGTCTTCGAAGTCACCGATAACATAGCGCTCGTCTAAACCACCTAACGCATCCAGTGTGGACTTGCGTAGCATCATGCACGCCGCGGTGATCGCCGCAACAGTCTCAAGCGTATTTCGGGATTCGGGCCGGCGCCCTTTTCGCAGATGGATCGGGAAAGCCAACTGTCCGAATTCACTTACAGGCTCAATCTGCATTCCCTGGTGCTGGACCGATCCGTCTTCGAACAGCAAGACAGGGCCCACCGCTCCAAGATTTGCGTCGGCATCGAGATGATTGCTCAGGCGTTCGGCCCAGTCAGCGGACCCAGGGAACACGTCCGAGTTGAGCAAACAGACATGTTCCCCGCGCGCCCGCTCAATTCCAATGTTGTTAGCGACCGCAAACCCCGAGTTTCGGTCACTTATGAGAAGGCTGAACGGTATTCGAAAACGCTCGAACGCACTGAATGCGAGACGTTCGAGTTCGCGCGCTCGTTCCGGCTGATCGAGCACGTACAGATATTCATGTGTCTTTGCAGCAGGGTGAGCTGAAAATAAGGCAAGCTGACATTCAAGAAAGTCCATCCGGCCGTACAGAGGCACGATGATAGAGATTTTCGGCTGGTCGGGGGGCTCACCGAACGCCTTCGTGGAAACGCGGGGGCGGATTGATAACCGAGAAATGTTTAGAGCTTCGACGGGCTGTCCAACAACATTCTCAAATGCTGGGAGGACGTCATCCGATAACACTTCAAAGCTCGCGAGTATGCGCCGAATTGCAGCGAGCCCGGTAAGATCGCTCCGCGCAAAGGGTCTAAAATAGTTGGTGCCATCAAGTGCTTTCAATTTGATGTGAAGTGGCCCCTTGCCACCGCTGAGACCTGGCACGAAAGCAACAAAGCCGCATCGAACTGTCATGGACGGAAAATCGTGCTGTAGAGTGGAAAGGACGTCTGGGCGTTCGACCCAAATGCAACGTTCGAAATCAAGGATGTGTTCTGTGGATCCGGAACAAACCGATAATGTCTCGAAGCTGTCTGGCCTAGCCAGCGCCCATCCAATTATAACGATGCCAGTAACACCGCATTCGATAGCATATTCAATTTCGAATCGGATAGACTCGCTGATGGCGCCAAAGCTATCCTGCCCGCGAAATTTCTCGCTGGGCAGACGATTCAAGAGCTCTCGTGTACCTTGTTGATCAGAAGCGTCCGCCAGCACCTCCCGCACTCGTGTTGCGAGTTGACCACCATCAATGCGCTTCATGCCACGGGCAGGGCGTAATATGGCAGACTCGCCATCGCGGTCTAAAGCAAGCCACTCAACTTCTCCTGGCTCGTTCGGACCGATAATAGCAAACACAACGATGCCCGCCGCATGAGCACCAATGTCCGTTCGGGTGAAACTTGCCCACATGGCTTCGCCGCGCAGTCGCCTCTCGCCATATTTGACTTCGACGTAGCCCAAGGGTTTTTCCGACGAAACAATGGGTGCCCAACCGCAAAAAACCCAGGCACCCCTCTCTTCGAGAAAACCGTAAAAGTCCAGGAAGCCGTCAGGGCGTGCGTCTCGCCCACTGTCTGCCATTGCGCTCGGATCTGTCACCATCCGGGATAGAGCTTGCCTCGTTATACCTTCGGCATAGGGCGACAATCCCTTCTCACGTCCCTCCGACAAATAATGTACGAGTGGGTTGTCGAAAGCCTCGCCAGCCGCTTCACATCGATTCCGATATAACGCCGGGTCAAAATCGGCATTTGGTCTCAAGCCGAGAAAATAGCCGGTTTCGAGATAGTGAACCAAAACGTCAGTTCCATCTTCCAAATCGCCAGCTTGTTGAGTCGCATAGAAGTCGGGGTCGAAATGTCCGCTTTTTTGTACGATCCTATAAGCCTGCATCAATTGCATTGTTCAATGCCGACCAGTTAAGCCGACACCGCCAATCGCGGCATCCTTCGTTTGCAAGACAAGGCGTTGGAGGCCCATGCCCGGCATATAATGATGTAGCTGGCAGGAACCGGCGTGAGTTAGCGGCAAGGCCAGGGTCGCAGGAACCCCTGATTCCTCGGGGTGGCGAGAAATTCTCAGGTGCCCTTCGCTCGCACCGGCCCAGTCGCTTACGAATAGGGGGCCGTCGATGCCAGCAAGGTCGATCAGCAGGAGGCCGCCGTCAACATATTCCGCAGCTATTGACTGCGAACTCGTCGCCGCGTCGGCGGATGACAGCAAGAGTGACGGAACTTCGTCGCCTACGCCCCAATGGCGGCCCATCATCTGAACATCACGTGCGCGAGGAGGTTCAATAGATCGCATGTCCATGGCTGGGAGCACGAAAAAGCCAGTGGCGATCAAGGCTTCTCCGTCCCTCATCTCCGCCAGAACATCTAAACGAAGCGGGCCACCTTCACGCGGCGGAACCGGCAATTCGATCAAAAGCGGCTCCCACGAGTTCGGCGTCGTCAGGTCAAGTACTCTGGAAGCGCTGCGCCAAACGAGCATCCGACCGGAGCCAGTCGCGCGCCAGCGGAAAAATACAGAAAGATGACGGGGCTGAGAGCTTTGTTGCGAAGCGCGGTCAGATGCGCGAGAGTACCACAGTATGCTATCACACTGGGGATTTACAACAGGATTGTAACGGAATGTTATAGAACCTAACTCGCTGTCATTCTGAGATAAGCCGGGACTCGCTTCCAATGCGTATCGGTCAGCAGGCGCCCGATCGTCATCATCAGGGGTAACCCGTTCGGGCGCGCCAGCAATTACACGGTTCGTCACCCGATTTATGAGCAGGCTCCCGCGGGTCCGCTCCAGGTCACGATCTCCACGTTCGTCGAGTGATCCAACCGGACTGATGATTGCTCCGGCGCCCCGCACATCGAGCCGATCAGGCTCGGGTACCGTTTGCGTCAACGAGCCGTCGGCGTTGAAAAAGAAGCGCCATTCCGCGTCGGCGGCGGACACCGTCTCACTGAGATTTTCGCGGGTTCTCACTCCAAGGCCGATCTCAATATGTTGGTCAATGCTCCATTTATCGAAAAATTTCCGCCACCCGTCGACGCGGTCGCGAAGCTGGTGCCGATAGGAGACATAGGAGAGTGGATGGTGATGATAAGCCATCATCGTCGAGAGATAGGCGGTCTTCCAGGACGTGTTGAGCTTGAGGTTTAGGTAGAAGTCTTCATGTTCTCCATTTGATTTGAACTGCTCGTCCCAGCTCACATCACCGTCGAAGATGGACCGACGGAACAAGGCAAAATTCATTACAGCGTCGCAGAGGAAAAAACGGAGACCCCCAAGCTCCCGTACCCGCGGCGCGAAGTACCGAATTGGCAAACTCACAAGCAATCGGTTGATCGGGTCATATTGCAGAAACAGTTCCCAATGGCGGGTATATTCAGTTTGACTTTCTTCATCATAATCGATGAGCTTGCCGCCCACGACGGCAATCTCCGGACAGTTTTTAAGGATGAAAGCGGCTTCGTCGAATCTTGTGCGAGCATCAAAAATAAAATCGTCGTCACACAGAATTACGAACTCTTCCGGGATCATCGCCATGAGCCGGTTTCGGCATGCTGTAACCCCGGCGTCGTAAGGCATGGCCACGAAGTTAACGCCCTGGGCGGCACAAAAATGTGCCAGGGGGGCTGAGCATGCAGATTGGTCCGCAACGTATATTGGTAGTCCGGGAGCATGTCGCAGAACCGAGCGTATTAGCCGCATCGCTACATGCGGACGCTCAAAGGTCACGATCGCCAATGCAATCGATGCGACAGACATTTCAGCGTCCCGCAATCACAGATTGGGTCTCGAGCAAAAAGCCCAAATCTTCAATATAGTCCAACTGCTGTTCCAAGGGCATAGCGCTTTCGTCATCGAACAGGTCGGCCCAGACCGATGGGGAGAGCGGTACCCTTATTTCACGCCATTGTTCGGATCGTTCCGGATCAGGGGGCAGGTTGAATTGCTGTTCCGCAGCGTCCAGGTACCGCTTGACGATAGCCAAGGACGCACCTTGCCAGAAGGCGCGGCGTCGGAACCAGGAACGCTTCAGCCTTGAAGCCGGGATCGAGTGTCCAACAAGAATTTCGGGATCGTAAAATGCTCCATAGCCAGCTCGCTCAAGAACAAGGTTGATACAACCCTCACCGGACAACAGCGAGTCGCCGATACGTCCGAGACTTTCAGGAAAGCCTCCATATTGGGTAAGCAACATCTTCCTATAAGCCGTGTTAACCTCTACGAGCCATTCGCCGGGGCGAAGAAAGCGAGCGGTCGGTCCCCACATCAATCCTGCCGAGAGAGGCCGAAGGAGAGGATCTGTCAGCCAAAGCGGGCGGGACTCTTCCCATATGGGAACAACCTCGCCACCTAAGACAGCGACTTCAGGAGGCAGTGTCGCGAAGCGATCATAGATTCTTCGCGCCCAGCTCGGCTCTGGCTGAGCGTCATCGTCCGTGAAGGCGACAATTTCTGCGCGGCTGGCAGCGACGCCAGCATTGCGTGCGACCGCTAAGCCTTTTCGCTCCTCGTAGACATAACGAAAATTCGGTTGTTGAGAGCAATGGTGCTCCGCAATCGCCCGGGTGTCATCCACTGATCCATTATCAACGATAATGACCTCAAAGTTGCGCGTCTCCAAGCTCTGCCGGGTGAGCGCCTGGAGGCAATCGTTGAGATATTGGCTGCGGTCGAGGGTGCAAATGATTGCACTCAATAAAATATCTTCCACTGCTCAACTCACGAGAAATAGAATGATAAATAATCGATCTTCATTTGAAGATCATCTTTATTATCAAAGAAAAATATAAGACCGGGGTTTTTATCCAAATTTGTGTCTATGGTAATAAAATCGGGAAGTTCGAACGTCCCGGACGTGTTGAAATTTCGCTGATCCGGCCGCATCTCGAATGCAGCGATCCGATGGTCTACCATTTCCCCAGTTTTATTGGGCGCTCTTACGACGGTGCGGACTGACACATTCCGACTGCTCTGCCCATAAAAACCAAGCTGATACCGGCTCATGCCGGCGAGATCGGCCCACTCCATGGCTACCTCCAAAGAAAGCCATCGACTCGAGCCTGAAAATCGGAATTCAGTGGAGTTGATCATGTCCGTTGGGCTGGCATTTGGCCGCGACTTCGGCTCAACGAGCCACTCCACCTGTGCTTCTTGCTCGAAGCCCATCCTTATGAACGGAGCAACGTACTCATATGGTTTGAGTAACCGCGCTTGACGGTTGGTAGCTGGCTGGCAGAATAGCTTGGCGAGTTTATTTTCCAAAGCCGGCGTGACGTTCGTCGCAGCAAGCAGCTGGGTTTGTAACGAGACGAACTCCCCAACAAGCTTATCCAATCGGCTTGAAAGGATCGAGGCATAGTGCGGATGGAGGGCCATGAAGTTCTCTTGTTGCTCAAGGAGGGAGGAATTCACGTTCGCACGATCATGAGTAAACTTAGTTAGTCGGGTTCTGGTGGGCATAACCTTGGTAGCAAACGCCTCTAGATCGTCGTCAGAGAAAATCTCGATGCGAGGGATGTCAATTGTGGAATGGAGCAGCGTGCATCTGCCGCCGTAAGTGGTGACGGCCGTCTTACACCCTGCATCCTGTAGGGCCGACCGAACGCGGGAGTCAGTCAGCCCATAGGGAAAAGCAAAAGTGGGAGCTTCGATGCCGAGTTCGGTGTGGAGCACGTCTGCGGACGTCTGCCATTCTGATGCAATGACCTCGTCGGAGCTTTTCAGCAGATTAGCGTGATTGGCAGTATGGCTTCCAAATTCAACGCCTTCCTCATGCAGTCTCTTTATTGTGGCCCAATCCATCAGCCGCAAGGCTTCACACGGCTGCTCATCCCAGTCGGCATAGTTACCGACCTTGTTCGTCACCACGAACATGGTCGCGCCAAACCCATTGCGTGTGAGAATTGGCCAAGCATTGTCGGCGAAGTTTTGGTAGCCATCGTCAAATGTAATGACGATCGGCCGCCCGGCGAAGGACTTACGCTCCAGCAAATGATCCACGCAGTCGCTCAGCGAGATGGTGTGGAAGCCATTCTGACGCAGGAACAGCATCTGCTTACGAAATGCCTCAGGCGAAACCCTGTATCGGCTCAAGCCCTCTGGACCATCGTCAGCAACACTATGATAGACCAGTATAGGAATCTCCGGGATAACTTCTTCTTCTCGCGCCCGAGCGGGAGAAACGCGCAGGCCATTCCAAGCGATGGTGCGTTCCACGGCTATCGGCAGCTCCGCTTCAATCGGCAACACCTCCCGCGCGGGCATTGTACGCGCTGTTCCCGGTGGGAGCTTCTGGAATAGCTGTATCACATAGAGTGGGGTTCGGACCTCCTTGAGGAGCTGGAGCTCAACCACGCTTTCAAACTCGCGTGCGATACGAGCGCCGCCGAATTCATGACCCCAATCAAAGCCCGTCCTGTCCGGCTCGTCCGTAACGCTAAGGCCGTGAGTGAGCAGCAGATAGCCCTCGTCGGCGAGGCTGCGTACAAACTTCTTAGCGACGGTGGGAAGCGAGTCAGAGGGGAGATAGTAGAGAACCTCGCCACAAACCAGGAGATCAAGCTCCTGCGGCAGATCGTCCTGTACCAAATCCAATGTTTGGAACGATACGTTTACGAGATCGGCGCAGCGTAGACGGGCGCGTTGGACAGCAGCATCCGAGATGTCACTGGATAGGAGCTTGTCCACTCTAAGCGCAAGCTTCCGGGTAAAGTGTCCTTCGGCGCATGCCACTTCGGCTGCGGTGAGTATCGTACCTTCCGGAACCAGCGACAGAGTTCTTGCCGCTTTTTCCGTCTCATACGGGTTTGTATAATTCCAAGGATCTTCGTCCTGGAAGTGCTTCTCCCAGAAATCCTTCGTATATTCCGTCACACTTGCCCGCCCCATGCATCAAGGTGATGCAACTTTAGTTAGCCTGCCCGATTGCTCTAACGATGTCCACTCTGCACACTCACAAATTTCGTGGTCGCCCCCTTACCGCCGGAGTTATAATGAGAGGTGAATGCGTCGGCAATTTATACGTTCCGTAGGGCTGATGAGATGAATTCAATGGCTTCATCCACATCGATCTGCCAGGCATCTTGCGAGGGTGCGTTTTCAAAGACATGGGCGCAATAGCGACCACCAAGCAGTGCAGTCATGGGCTGAAACTCATTGGCAATCAGCGGCGATTGAGCCGCAGCGTTGAGCGGTCTCAGGTCACAGAGGACAGCGCCTGGCCTTGCGAAAGCAGCATTGGTCAAGCCGGAACCAAAGGGACCGGCAACCACCGATGCGTTCGAAAAATAATGGACCTGGTCTTTAAGGGATCGGCTCCCCACTTCAAATATGCTGAAACCAAGCGCAGCAAGCCGTTTTGTGAGAAGATTCTCGTTGCCCAACTCCCGGCCAGGCCACTTCTTCCTCGATATATAGATCCGCTCAGGTTGAGCCTTATGCAGGCGAGGCCGAGGAGTTGCTGCTTCGATGCGTAGGCGTTCAATGAGGCTTCTGAAGCCGCCGCCGAGAATAGCATGATCATAAAGATCGGAACTCAACAAAACCCTTGGAACTCGGACTATCGGCGCATCCGTCTTGACTAGGGTACCATAAGCTTCGGCTTTGAGAAGTTTGCGTGCACCTTGCAAATGCGGAGGGCAGGGGTGACGGAGCTGTTTCGCCAAACCGACCATTGCAAACATATGGTTAGCAACCAGCGACTCACTCAGAGCATGGAAATACACAGTGCTCCAGCGAGACAAAAGCGGGGCCCAAACCCCATCGCTCATGGCTGGAGCCGACCGGAGGAACCCTTCAAGGTTATCCTGCTGCAGTTCCCCTCCCAGTTGATGTGCTATGTCTGTTCCACCAGTGCTGGGGAATAGCGACTCCGCGAGTAAGGAATCATCCTCAAGGAAAATGGCACCACTTTCTACCGCGACTTTGCACGGGAAGTTTAACATAATTAGGGATTGAGACTGCCATCTGTGTTGAAAGGAAGCATAAAGTTGCTCCCTAATTTCATGGCAGAGCGAATTGAGTGGTGGCGAGGTTGGAAGTACCAGGCTGTTCGCACAGCCGTCTGCGAACGTGGGCGCCCAATAGACCCGCTTGTCTGAAGGAGGGGGCGGTTCGTCGATAACGTATTCTGCCAGACGATTTAGTCCCACCCGGCGTGGATTAAGTTCGGACAGGGTTGTTACCCGGAATGGTAATCCATCACAGGAAGGAGACTTTTCTTCCATAGGAGTTGTCCATGGTTTACGCATCACTGACCCCCCCCCCCGTGCATCGCCACCTTTATACACGGCTTGGATAAACTACTTTGCAGAAGTTTTAGAGCCTGATCCTAGATAACGTACAACCACGGAGGGGCCATTTTTGTGTACCCCACCCCGCATCAGATGTCGCGTGTTACCCTCTTGCGTGACACCCTCGGTCGCGATTGTGTCCCAGAGATTCGCCTTTCCGCGTCACGCTTCCGGCGTGCGGCCGCGGCAGCCCGCTCCGCCTGTTCCGCAAAGCGATCCCAAACCTCGGCTGCTTCGAGATGGCGTTGGCGACTATTGGGCGTGGCGGCCTGTTGTGCTGCTTCCCGCTCACCTGCCGCACGGGTGCGATAGCGATGGGCCGGCTCAGGCCTCACGGCGACCACTTCGTATATCGCGGAGCGCCATCTCGACGGCGTTCAGCTCCACCTTGAACTTTTCGGCATTGGCACCACACGTCCGTAACGCCGCAGCGACGGCCTTGTAGCCGAATGCCTCATAGGAAGCGGCAAGGTATTCCGTTGCCGCGCGACGGATCTCATCGCCAGGTTCAGCCTCGGCCGCCATTCGATGAAATCCGGCACGACCCGATTTCAGCGCGCGGCACCTCAGCCAAATAACGCGGCGGCGCAAACGCTGCAAACGATCCAGTTGGCATCAGCAAACGGCCACCCCCATTGACGGACACTAGCGCGGAGAATTTAAATGGAAAGAGAAAACATATCTATAATTATTCAAACCAAATCGGAGCATTACTTATATAACTAAGGTAATACAATTTTGCCTACACATTTGACTTTTCTCGCGGACGGTGCGATACGAAGTATAGGTGGGGTTCATGACGTGCAAAAGTGGCGACTGATCAATCGAATTGTATTTTCCGTATCAGTAAGCGTTCTCCTATGGGCGCTTGTCATTTTTGGATTTTTGGTTTTGCTTCGCACCGTGCGCTAATATGGTCGACAATAATTGAAAAATTGCGCGCAATATTGCTGGCCGGACAAGTTGGGATTTTCCACTTACGCACCCTTTGTTGAACTTCCGCCGTGTACCGGCCGTGTACACGAAAAGGCCGTATCGTGATGTACGTTCCCATATGTACGTGAATGATGAGAAGTGATTTCCACCGAGATTTCGGGCGGTTGACCCCTGGTTCTGTTGACCTGTGCTCCGTATGGGAACGGAATTAGAACGGTTCGGGAGCAGAATGTCGCAGGTTCAAATCCTGTCTTCCGGACCAGGAATCCCTTGTCCAGCCCGGACACATGGGTAACAGACTGTATCTAAGACATTGGTAACAACCTCGGGCCGAACGGGCTGTCGAGTGGTTGTAAGGTACGCTGCTCCAAATCGATATAGCCGAGATCATAGTGCATGAAGGAGATGAGCTAAACGCCGTCTTCGACATCGGAGATTCCGAGGGTTTGTTCGACGAAGGCGGTTGAGAGGTTCACCTTTTCCGGTGGAGGCAGATGCGTCGGCTGGCGGTGACCAGGATTTCGCGCTCATGGAACGGGTAGCTGAACTGGGGTAGGTCGCGATGGGGTCTGGCTGAGGCGGTATAGAGCTCAGCAGGGCAGCGCATGGCGAGTGCCTTGCGCGGTCATTCGCGATTGAACTCGTCACGAAAGGCGTCGAACTTTGTTTGCCGCTGGAGGCTGTTCATGCCGGGCGAACGGGTGGTTTCTTTTTGAGGGTGAGGTGCATGCGCTCGTCACGGCCGTTCTGCTGAGGATGGCCTGGTTTGATCCGCTCGATCTGAATGCCGCGCCTCAAGCACCAGACGGACAGTCTGCTGAGGTTGAACAGCGAATTTGCCGACGCGAAGGGAACCCCATTGTCTGACCGGATGGCAGCTGACAGGCCGCGCTCCTCGAACTGCCGCTCGAAGGCGGTGACTGCCAAGGCTTCACGGGTGGATTCGATCGCTTCACACTTCAACAGATAGCGCAGAAAGTCCCAACGGCGGTCATTCAGGAGGGTAGCTGACTGACGGTGCAGAAGCTGGCTCAGGCCGGCGCGAAACGGAGGAGGCGGTGGGCAGTATCGACACCAGTCAGCTGGACATTAAGCGAGGTGCCCGGCCGAAGGCCGGTGTCGATGATCCGCGCGACCAGGGGCACATCGCGTAGCTGAATACGTGACCCGCGATCGTCCGTGTCGGTCACCACTGCGGCGAATGTCTCGCCCTGCCGGTGCAACAGCAATACCGTTTCGGCAAGGTCGACGACCGCTCGTTCGATCTGCCCGGCTCGTGCATCGGCGCGTGCCATGACGGCAGGCAGTTTCTGGAACGCGGCGCTCACCTGCTCTTCGACGGGCTGCCCCAGCATGACGGAGAGGGCGGCACGTATGACATAGCGGTCGGCAAGGCGGCGGAGCGGAGCCGTGGCATGGGCGTATGTCGCTGCTACCGCCGCGTGCCATGGTGTCTCTCCATCGCGATAGGGCACGTAGGTGGCGCCGGTGCCGGCGCGACGGATCGCCAACATAAAGGCTGCATTCGTTGGATCGTTCGGCCTGAGCGTGCGCGAAAAGGTTTCAAGCGGCATATCCGCGGGCCAGTTCAGTCCGAAAACGGCCGCCGTGCACCGGAGCCGATCGATAGCTGCGGAATTGGGACCCGCCATTACCCGGAATAGTCCAGTATGATGTTCATGGAGGGCAACGGCGACAGCGAGATTGGTCGCCAGCGACAGCGCCGAGTTTTGCGCCTCTGATACCAAGCGCGGTCTGAATGCGAGCCGCAATCGTCCGTCATCACCCTCCGCCACCTCCTGCTCAGGCGGATCAACCCGTGCAGCGCCCCGCTCCAGCTCTGCCGACTGGATGCGCCGCGCAAGCTCGGCAAAATCGGCCGGCAGATCGTCAGGCTGAACCGTCTCATAAGCAAGTTTGGCGGCGGACCGGATTACTGCCCGTTCAACGCCCTCTAGGCGCGCGATGCCGTCCGAGGCGACGCGGACGGAGAAGATAATGGCCGGCCGGCCGACATTCGGCAGCAGGCTGGCAGCGCCTTCGCTTAGGATGGGCGGATAGAGGCTCGCTTTACCGTCGGGAAGATAGATGGTCTCGCCGCGCTTCCAGGCTTCGGTGTCGAGCGCCCCGCCATCCTCGACGAACCAGGCAACATCGGCGATCGCATAATGAAGCAGGATATCGGAACCTGCCTTCTCGATCGCGAACGCCTGATCGAGATCGACAGAGGGACCAGGATCAAGCGTGACGAAGTGAATCGCGGTGCGGTCGACATGCTCGGAGGGCACGCGTTGCATTGCGGCCGATGCCGCTGCAATCACGGCAGGCGGGAAATCTGCGGGCACCTGGAATTCGGTGCGGATACGCGCAAGGCCCTCCGTGAGCGCGCGATCAGGGTCGACAATCGTTTTCATCGCAGCTTCATGCGCGAGCCTTCATCGCGTGTGAAGCCGCGCACCGTTCAGCGATCGTGAAATTGATCCGACACGATAGCTTGATCATATACGGCGACTAACGATGGACGGTGTCGCGTGGCCGTTTACGATGAGGGCAAGGTCACGAATCCGCTCTTGAGGTTCGCAACGATCGACAGCTCGGATCGACGAACACGGGCGTGCCACATGCTCTGTGTCCAGTTCGCCAGGGACGAGATCGAAGTGTCGGCCAGATATCGTTGACGCCCCATTTGTTATCGGATGTTCATTTTGAACAGCGTTCTCGGCCAATGGTCGATTCGCTTGATTAAACCAAGAGAAAGCGGATTTGCATTATGAGCGACAAGCGTACCTTCATGAAATTTCCGGGCGAAGTTGATCGGGAGATGGAGCTATTTGAAGGTCGACCACTGGCCATCATCGCTGCGATGCTCGAATGCTTCGATTCCGAGGGGCGGCAGCAATTTGAGATCCCCGAACATGTTGGGATAGCCTTTGCGCGACGGGTGCGGGAAGTGATGGGGGATGACCATACTAAAAACTCGCTGGATCAGGCTTTCGGCGGTCGCATTGCGCAGCAGCGCAACGCGCTCCGCGAATGGGAGCGGCGCGGTAACGTCGTTTTCTATGTAATCGCGCGATGTCGGGAGCTTAGGCGCGAGGGCAAGAAGGGACCGTTTGAAACCGCGGTTGCAGAGGCAGCCACGAAATTCGGCCTTTCGGAGGACAATGTCAGGGAAAAGTACAAGGCGGCTCACCGTGGGTAACCGATTTCGAAATCGATTACCCTGACCTTGAGGGAATCAGCCGTCATCTGACGTGGTCATGCTCAACAGGTTCAGAAGGGACCAGACATGACCAAGACTGCCCAGTTGCCAGCGGAAGGCTTTGTCCGCTTGCCTCTCATTTTGGAGGTGTTCCCGGTCAGCCGCACGACGTGGTGGAACGGGGTCGCCAGCGGTCGTTTTCCCAAGCCCGTCAAGCTTGGTCCCCGCATCACCGCGTGGCGTGTCGAAGAGATCCGGACGCTGATCGAACGGGATCAGCGCGCATGAGCCGACTCTACAACCTCCGGCTGATCCGCACTAACGTCAGCTATTCCTACGCTGACATCTGCCGACTTCTCGACATCACCCCGCAGACCATCTGGAAGTGGACCAAGCAGGGGCTGCAGACGATCGACGATCATGTCCCCAAGCTCGTCCACGGCAGCGTCCTGAAGGCGTTTCTCGCCAGCAGGAAGAAGCCCCGCCAGCCACTGCTGAGCGGGCAGATCTATTGCGTGGCGTGCCGGCTGCCGCGGGAGCCGGCGGGCCAGGTCGCAGCCTTCCAGCCGCGAGCATCGACCAATGGCGATCTGATCGGTCGCTGCTCCGACTGCGGCAGGCTGATGCACCGGCGGGTCCGCACGGATCAACTCGCCGCTGCCCTCGGTGCGCTGCACCTGGTCGCACTCGAACACGTCAAGGGACAGTAAATACAAGACCTTCCCTCTCTTCAAACTTGATATTCAAAGGAACCCTGAATCATGACCTTCATCAACCCAGGAAACGAACGCCTGAAGCGCCGCTACGTCGCATATCTCGAAGAGCTGCGTGGGCTGTCCGAAACCTCGATCGAGCAGGCGCTCAATTCCCTGAAGCGGTTCGAGCAAGTGACGCGCGCTACGCCGTTCCAAGATATCGGTCCCGCCCATGCTCGGGAGTTTCGCAAGCGGCTTCTCCAGCAGGGCAGCAGCGCGGCGCATGAAAGTAGCATCAGGCTCAGCGCGAATGCTGTGCTGACTAACCTCCGCCAGTTCTTTATCTGGCTTAAAGCGCAGCCCGGCTTGCGCCAAACCATGAAGGGGTTCGATCCGGATTATTTCAGCCTCTCGCTCGAGGACGCGCGGATTGCCCGGACCCGGTTCGAGCGCCCCTCCCATAGCATCGACGAATTGCGCCGGGTGGTTTTGGCGATGCCGTCCGGCAGCGAAGTCCAGAAGCGCAACCGCGCAATGATGGCGCTGCTGCTTCTCACCGGCACGCGAGTCACTGCCCTGGCATCGCTGAAGCTCAAGCATGTCCGTCGCGACGGCCTCGGAATCGATCAGGATGCCCGCGAGGTGAAGACCAAGTTCCGCAAGAGCTTCCCGACCTTTTATTTTCCGGTCGGCGACGACATCAAAGCAATCTTCGTCGACTATGTGACGTTCCTGCGTAGCGACCTTGGCTTCCATTTGGACGATCCGTTGTTTCCCAGCACGCGGCAGGGCGTTCGCGCGCACACGATCGAGGTGCTGGGACTGACCCGCGAACATTGGAAAACCGCTGACACCGTCTGGGATGTCTTCAAGCGTGCCTTCGCGGCACTCGGGCTGCCCTGCTATGGACCCCACTCAGTTCGCCGTACCCTGGCCCTGCTGGGTCAGGAGACCTGCACGACACCGGCCTCGTTCAAAGCCTGGTCCCAGAACCTGGGCCACGAGGGAGTGCTGACCACCTTCGCCAGCTATGGTACGTTGCCAGCCACCAAGCAGGCCGAGCTCCTTCGTGCCAGTACCAGAGGGGAGGCGCCGCAGGAGCTTACGGCGAACGAGAGGCAGCGCCTCAAGCAGCTGCTTGCAGGCTTGTCTGATCCGAATTGACCGCGTCGGCGGGCGCCTCAGCATCGTAACCACAATACGCCGCCCACTCCTCCATGAGTAGGCGGCGTTTTTGCAGCATGTCGCCACGACGATAGGCGGCTTCCACCTTGTTCTTGACGCTATGCGCCAGCGCCATTTCAACCGCTTCGCCGGGATGATTGGTGGTTTCCGCTGCCCATTCCCGGAATGTCGAGCGGAACCCATGCACCGTAATGCCGCCACACTTCATCCGCTTCAGCACCGCAGCAAGGCTCATATCGGACAATGCGCGGTTTTTGAAACTGGGAAACAGCAGCGGGCTGCCATCGATCTTCGGCAATCTCTCAATCAATCGTAAAGCGGCCGGCGACAAGGGCACCCTGTGCTCACGGCCGCTCTTCATTCGTTCGGCGGGAATCGTCCATAGCCGATGTTCGAGATCGACCTCTTCCCAGCGCGCATGACGGATCTCCCCGGATCGTGCTGCGGTGAGAATCAGCAGCTCGACGGCACGCGGGCTGGTCCCTGCGCGGCCGCGTAACGCCGTCATGAACTCCGCTATATCTTGCCAGGGCAGGGCAGGGTGGTGCCGGACTCGCCTCACCTTGCTGATCCGGGGGAGCGCTGCTTCCAGACCTCCGCGCCAGACCGCCGGGTTTTCACCCGAGCGCCATCCCATCAGCTTTGCACTATCCAACACAGCTTCGATGCGCATACGGACGCGACTGGCCGTTTCTGACTTCGTGCTCCAGATCGGCTCCAGAATCTGAACAATGTGCGATACATTAATATCTCGAACGGGCAGATCTCCGATTACCGGATAGGCGTACGTCATGAGTGTGTTCTCCCACTGCTGACGATGTTTGGCATTGCGCCAAGCAGCTTCGTGGCGTCGGAGATATTTATCGGTGACAACGCGGAATGTGGCCGCATCGGCTTCGGCATCGGCTTTCGCGCGTTTGAGCGTCGCTACCTCGATTGCCTTGGCATCGGCTCTGAGTTCCAGAGGATCCTGTTTCTGGGCGACCATAGCTTTGAGGCGCGCGGCTTCAGCCCGAGCCTCAACCGCCGGCAGGTTTGCAAGCGCGCCCAGGCCCATTTCCCGACGCCGGCCGTTGATTTGATAGCGAAAGATCCAGCTCTTGGTCCCGGCACCCTTGACGTCAAGATACAGGCCCTGGCCGTCGGCGTGCATCCCCGGCTTCGCGTTCTTGATCTCGAGATTTGTCAAAGCCATGAGGCGACCCACCCCAACCCACCATCTGTCCCACCACTTTTAGTGCCGCTTTAGCTGGTTTGCAATGGGCGTCATTGAACGAGGAAACGCAAAAATCCCCAGAAATCTGTCGAAAATTGGGAGATTATTGAGCGTCGATGAATGTCCACGAACATGTATCTGGCGGAGAGGGTGGGATTCGAACTAAAGCCTTAAGCTTATGATTTCTCCAGGCTATAATTTATATTCCCTCTCTGGAGAAATCATAAGCTTAAGGCTTTAG
>Ga0207667_10000394_pt1 | contig 58926 bp, 46 predicted proteins | sample KBSCornC52_FD_184301 | JGI IMG/M metagenome (GOLD analysis project Ga0207667, IMG submission 184301) | Corn rhizosphere microbial communities from Kellogg Biological Station, Michigan, USA - KBS Corn C5-2 (SPAdes) (version 2) | ecosystem: Host-associated > Plants > Roots > Rhizosphere > Soil ... | reverse complement strand
TCAGGTCAACTCAGGGTGCTGATAGTTTTGCTGTGTTACGATCCGTTATTGATACAACAGTTAAATCTGGCCAGCAAGTTTTCTATACACTCTCTTTAATTGCTAACTTCGGCCCTGAATAGTTACAAATCCCGTAATTTTAACCATGATCTTCGTCCTTGATAAAACAAGCACAATTGCCAACAGTTTCCTGGCCGAGCTGCGTGACGCTAATATCCAGCAAGATATGCAGCGTTTCCGTTATAACCAGGAGCGGCTCGGCGAAATTATGGCCTACGAGATCAGCAAAACATTTAAATACACCGCACAACAAGTACAAACACCCCTTGGGATAGCGAATGTGAACATGCCGGATAGCCAACCGGTTTTGGGTACGATATTACGCGCCGGGTTGCCGCTCCACCAGGGTTTTATGCGCTTTTTTGATAAATCGCCGTCGCTGTTCGCAACTGCTTACCGAAAAGTAAGAAAGAACGGCGCTTTTATCATCAATATCGATCATATTTCCACCCCTGATCTTGAAGGCAAAACGCTTATCATGTGCGATACTATGCTGGCGACCGGGCAAAGTATGGTGCAGGTTTGCAAGGAATTGATAGCGCAATACAACATTAAGGAGCTGCATATCGCGGCCATCATCGCCAGTACGGAAGGGATTACGCACGTACGCGCCAATTTACCCAAGGCAAAGCTATGGCTGGCTTCAGTAGATGAAGAAATGACAAGCAAGGCCTTCATAGTTCCCGGCCTTGGCGATGCCGGGGATTTGGCTTTTGGGGAAAAAGCCTGAATTGTTTGCAGTGGCCAGTTTCGGATCCAAACAATAATTCGGAGTCAACCTTTTCGTTTCTGACATTGGCCAATTTGAAGATTTCGATTTACAAGATATTCCTTACCTTTAGCTACCGTCATAATTCCATAAATATGAAATCAATCTTTACGACTATCGCATTTGCAATTATTTTATCGCTAAATGTTCTAAACCTGTTCGCGCAGCAAATTAAACCGGATGATAAATATAACCGGCGGGAGGTAATGATACCTATGCGCGACGGCATAAAGCTCCATACAGTTATTTTCACACCAAAAAACCAGGCAGAAAAGCTGCCATTTTTAATTACGAGGACGCCTTATGGTGTAAATGACAACCCCAGCCCTGAAAGAGAGGGATACATAAAAGATATGGCCGATGAGGGTTATATTTTTGTCGACCAGGATATAAGAGGCCGGTATTTGTCGGAAGGCACGTTTGAAATGCAGCGCTTTAACCGCAACAAAAACGATGCGAAAGCAATTGACGAGGCAAGCGATACTTATGACACTATTGACTGGCTTTTAAAGAATATACCCGATAATAACGGGAAAGCAGGAGTCTATGGCATATCGTACGATGGGTGGACGTCCATTATCGCGGCCACAGATCCGCATCCTGCGTTAAAGGCAGTATCGGAACAGGCAACGCCGGCTGATATGTTTATGAACGATGATTTTCATCACAACGGGGCGTTCAGGCTGAGCTATGGTTTTGAATACGCCGTGCTGACCGAAGCTGCTAAAACCGACTCGCTGTATAACTTTGGCGAGTACGATACTTATGATTGGTATTTGAAGCTCGGGCCTTTGTCGAATATTAATAAAAAATATGCGCATGGCACGCTGCCTACCTGGAATAACTTTATCGCTCATCCTAATTACGATACCTTTTGGCAAAAACAGGCGTTGGCTTATCGCCTAGACCGCCCGCGCACGGCTATCCAGCACGTTAGCGGATGGTGGGACCAGGAAGATATGGTAGGCCCGCAGACCGCCTATAAAGTGTTAGAGAAGCAGGACAAAAACAACCAAAACTTTATCGTGCTTGGCCCATGGCGGCACGGAGGCTGGGCCGGCGGCGAAGGAAAAAGCCTGGGCAATATTAAATTTGATGACCAGGCGACAGGAACTTATTTCAGGCAAGAGATACAGGCAAAATGGTTCGCCTGGTATTTGAAAGGCAAGGGCGACGGCAAATTTGCGGAGGCTATTTCGTTCCAGACGGGTTCGAACCGGTGGAAAAATTATTCAGCCTGGCCGCCAAAAGAGGCCGTGACAAAGAATATTTATTTTCATGCTAATGGCAAGCTTTCTTTTGACAAGCCTTCGGCGGACGAAGCGAAACTCTTTGACAGTTATGTATCCGACCCTGCCAAACCCGTTCCCTACCGTGCCAGGCCGATAGAAGAAACTTACGGGCCTGGCTCCAGGTGGTATTTCTGGCTGACCGAAGACCAGCGTTTTGTTGATAATCGCCCCGACGTTTTAACCTGGCAAACTGATACGCTTACGAAGGATGTTACCATCACAGGCAATGTATTAGCCAAACTTTACGCTGCCAGTTCAGGAAGCGACGCCGATTGGATAGTGAAGCTGATAGATGTTTATCCGCAGGAATATAAGAAAGAACCAAAAATGTCGGGCTATGAGCTGATGATAGCAGATGACGTATTCCGGAGCAGGTTCAGAAAAAGTTTCTCAAAACCGGAGCCTATTACGCCCGGAAAAGTTGAAGAATACAGTATAGACTTGCATGGCGCTGACCACGTATTTAAAAAGGGGCATAAAATAATGGTCCAGGTGCAAAGCACATGGTTCCCGGTAATTGACCGTAATCCCCAAAAGTATGTGCCGAATATTTTTGAAGCGAAGGCAAGCGATTACCAGGCTGCTACGCAAAAAATCTACCATTCACAGGGTTTTTCGAGTTGCATTGCACTGCCGGTAATGGAGTAGCGGCGGATTATATGTAACTGTTCGCCAGGTTAAAGAAAAGCAATACCAGGTATTGCAATACCAGTACGCCATCCATATAAAAAAAATAATAGTACTCGTTCTTTTCCTGTTTGGATTTAAAGATAAGCCAGCCTGTTAAAATGGCCGTAACTGTTAGCGCCCAAAAATCGGCATTAAAGCCATTGTTCCTGAAAAGAAACAGCAATACAATATAGCCTGCCAGCAAAGCCTGGCAAAACAGGTAGGCATTCTTTTCGCCCCACATTACGGGTACGGTTTTAAGGCCGGTTTTGCGGTCTTCAAAAAGGTCGCGGATATCAAATGGCACTGTCAGCGCAGCAATAAACAAAAAGCGCTTCGCAACAAGCAATGTCGTATCGCGCATAGAAATGGTGGTCAGATGGAAATGCTGCGCCTGCAGCACAGGTAGCAAAACAGAGCTCATCGTCCACACCAATGTGATCAGGAACTGCTTCAACCCCGGAATATTTCGCAAGCTGAATTTTTGATCACCTATTGAAAATAAAGGTATGCTGTAAAAAAAAGATATGACACTCAAAAAAATAAGCAGTATCCTTGACTCCATCGACATTAAAAAAAACAGCGGTATTAACGAAAGCAGGGAGACAATGGTAAAAGTCACCATCAACCTGTAATGCGAAAAAAACCAGCGCACGCGTTTATAGGGCGATGCCTCAGGTTGAGCCGGCTTGGTAAACAGTATGCTGAAATTGTAAATGCCGATGGTTGAGGTAAAAAGCAGCCAGATTACCGGGACTACGGGCGGGGCGCCAATTAAATAAAAGGTAACCAACCCCTGGGCCACCGCGCATAAGGCCATAAAAACATTACTGAAGAGCAGGAAGTCGAAAACCGGCTGAAATATTTTTTTCATTTACGCCTTAATGGGAAAGGGGGTGCGTTTAATTAGTTAAATATCGCAATCTCCAACAATATTACAAGCTAATGTCTTAAAGTTTAGTTGAAAGCCGTGTTCAACGTTTACACTTTTCGCTTATACCATGCGGTGTTTATCCCGCTATTGCACAAACCGGTACTGCAAAATTGCCACAACAGGTGATAAAATCTTAATATTGTGCTTCACATTCAGCGGGATCTCAAGAAAATCCCCGGCGCCTAACTTAAAGCGGCTATTGCCGACCGTACACTCACACCGGCCTTTAAGAATAAAAAAGCTCTCAACGTATTCGTCATGCTCTTCCTCCGGCACATCCGTTTTAGCGATAACAAGCATTTGCTGCAGTTCGTCGTCTTTCCTGATCACTTGGCAAATAAAGTCTTCCGAAGGTTTATTTGGTATAAGAGGCTTTAGCGCTGCCAGCCATGCCTGCTGGTCGGCATTTTTATCGATGGCCGGAAGCCGGGTGAAATCTGTCCAAACGCCCGGCGTTTCGAAACCCAGCCTTGCCAGTATTTTTTCTTTGTTCGCGGGCGCCGGCTTTACAGCAGATGTGTTTGCCAATTTTTCCATCGTTATTTCTACCGCGGTCAGTTCCTCCTTAATTTCAGGATAAAGCATGGTCATTTGAATGAGAAAAGCCTGGTCTTCTTCGCTGAGAAGGCCGAGGCAATACTCCTCCAAAATACCGCTTTCGATGTACTTTTGGATATCCATCTTCAGGCTATGTTTGCTTTTACCCTCATATTGACTGATAAACATCGCAAAAGTAATCAATACTTGCCGAAATGACAATTGGCATTAACCAATAAGAGGTAACAAAATATTTCAAAAATAAACGGCGCTCTGCGTGTTTTTTATGGCTCATCATAATTTATTATCTTTAGCGGATTTGACCGGCGTCCCGGTATTGAAAAACGATTGCATTAATGAAATTCAGAATAGCCCGGCATACGAAGGACCTAAACCGTATTATTGATTTTTATGGAAGGATTTTAGGCTTACAGGTTTTAGGCGAATTCAGGGACCATTATGATTACAATGGCGTTTTTATGGGACTCCCGGGTGCCGGGTGGCATTTAGAATTTACCGCTTCCGCCACGCCTCCGGAACATCAATCCGACGATGACGACCTGCTTGTATTTTATGCCACCTCGCTCGCAGAGTTTACCGCAATCAAAAAAAGATTTGTCGATAACAAAGTCCGCCACGTTAAGCCCAAAAATCCTTACTGGGAAAAAAATGGTATCACCTTCGAAGACCCCGACGGGTTCAGAATAGTTATTTCCATAATAAGGAATCTTTAAATTTAAAACGCAAGCCAACGCGGCCGTCACCTATTTCATTTTTTTACAAAACGTATAAATCCGCTTTATAATCAGGTACTTCCCGCGCAGCCTTAGACGTAGTTCTACGCTTGTGCCGCCAATACCAACCCGCTTACTTTGCATCGAAAATTCTAACTGAAAAATCACTATAAAAGGGGATTGAACTAAATGTTTTAAGGTGCTACGTTTACTAACTTTTTGTTACCTGCGGTTTGCGGGCAAAATGTACATTTTACAACCATTTATTTTTCTTAAAACCCTTGTTCTTAACACTTAAAATTAGCTTCTCATGAAACATCTTAAGTACTACTTTTTTACCTTGATTGCAGCCACGATAGTCTTCATTTCGTGCAATAAAGGCTCTACGGTTAACCCGACAAAACCAGAGGGATTATCCGATAATAACAGCTCAGCCTTTTCCTCGGCCGTCACTTCCAACGGAACCATTATCTACAGCGGCTCTGTCGTTCCGCCGGATTCCATAGGCGTAATTGGCGACTTTTACATCAACCTGAGCAACGGCGCTTTCTATGGCCCTAAAACTGCCGCAGGATGGGGTGTGCCAATCTCATTAAAAGGCCCAACGGGGGCAAAAGGTGCGACTGGTCCCGCCGGGCCAATCGGACCTACAGGTGCAACGGGGCCAACCGGTGCAACCGGACCTACCGGGCCGGCGGGGCCAACTGGACCGACAGGGCCTAAAGGGGCAACCGGGGCGAAAGGGGCAACGGGAGCTACAGGGGCGACAGGACCCGCCGGACCCGCCGGACCTGCAGGACCTGCCGGACCAATTGGGCCAACCGGCGCTACCGGGGCTACCGGGCCTAAAGGCGCACCAGGCAGTAAAATTTATAGCGGCAACGGCGCACCGCCCGCTGCCACCGGCGTCGCAGGCGATTATTATCTTGACAAAACAAGCTATTTCCTTTACGGACCAAAAACTGCAGCCGGGTGGGGCGTACCTATAAATTTGCAGGGTCCCGATGGCCCCCAGGGCCCTCCGGGAAATGCAAATGTAAAAACCGATGTGTTTACACTTGGCGGCAATCAATGGCTATGGAACTCGCAATACGTGTATGAAACAAGCCCCGGCAGTTATACCGAATACTTCACACGTTACTATACACGCATGAATAATACGATAACCCAGGATGTGCTGGACAATGGTATGGTACTGGCATATTTTACGCCAAGCCCGGTAAACAACCCTAACCAATGGGCGCCGCTGCCATACCAGTTCGATTCATCGTTTGGATATACCGACAACTATGTTTACGTAACCGCACCGGGCCAGGTCACATTTCATTTTTTCTTTATCCAAACCGACCCTACAGCTACCCTGCCGACATTAAGCACCTATAACGACGAAGTACGTAAATTTAAAATTGTGGCTGTTAGCGGCGCAACCGGCATATTTATGCTGGAGCATCATGTTAACTTAAATGATTATGACGAAGTGAGTAGGGTTACCGGAATCTGGCAACAGGACAAAGCCGGGCATTAGTATATTGATTTACGGATTGAGGAGGGCGAACAAATAACTAAAGCCAGCCTGATCTACCTTATAAGCTTTTATTTGTTTAGTTTGGTTAACCGTCGCCGGGAATTTCCGGCGGCGGTTTTTTTATCAGCAGATTATTTAAAATTTATTCAGAAGGCTCTCTTTTATTCAATGTAATACATTTGTTAAAAAAGCTTGTAGCTTTGGGCCTACACTTTCAACTATGAATAACATACTTTGTTTCGGCGAAATTTTGTGGGACACCTTTGGCGATGAGAAAATTGCCGGCGGCGCGCCCATGAACGTAGCCAGGCACCTTGTACAACAACATTGCGACGTTCTATTCGCCACCCGGGTCGGCGCCGATGAGGCCGGAACCGGCCTGGTAGAATTTTTAAAAACCAACAGGCTATACAGCGATTTGATCCAAACGGACGAAAAATTGCCTACCTGCGAAGTCACCGTACAATTGGATGCAAACGGGCATGCCACGTATGTTATCCCGCAGCCGGTGTCATGGGATAACATCCAAACTACGGGCGCGCTTACCGAAGCAGCGGCCTGGGCTTCTGCCATAGTATATGGCAGCCTGGCCTGCCGCGAAGCGATAACACGTGACACGCTGCTGAATTTATTAAATGAAACTACCGCTTTAAAGGTTTTCGACGTGAATTTGAGGCCGCCTCATTATACCTTGTCAAACATTGAAACGCTGCTTGCAGGCGCGGATGTTATAAAAATGAACGAGGATGAAGCCGCACTGTTGGCTGGCAATAGCGGGGGTGATCTGAAAGAGAACATTATAGAGTTTCAGAAAACGTATCATCCCAAGACCATTTGTGTTACGCGGGGCGAAAATGGGGCAATAGCCTGGCACGACTATGAATTTTACGAGCATCCCGGCTTCGAAGTTTCGGTTGTGGACACGGTTGGCGCCGGCGACGCATTCCTGGCGACATTTATTAACGGCGTACTCAATAACACACCCATGCCGCAAATATTGGAGCGCGCGTGTAAAGTTGGCGCCTTTGTAGCCGGGAGGCGCGGGGCAAACCCTGTTTATGATAATCTCATGTAAGGCCGCCCGCCTGCGCTGCCTGCATTCATCATTGTTAACTGCAAATCATTATTTAATCAATAACTTGTTAATCCTTTAAATTTTGGTTAAATAACCGTACCTTTGCGCGAAATTTAGAGGCGCATTTAAATGCAAAAAATAAGAAATATAGCGATTATAGCACACGTTGACCATGGTAAAACCACGCTGGTTGATAAGATATTACACAGTTGTTCAATTTTCAGGGATAATGAGCAAACAGGTGAATTGATACTGGATAATAACGACCTGGAACGCGAACGCGGCATCACTATTGTTTCAAAAAACGTTTCGGTGCGGTATAAAGATGTTAAAATAAACATCATCGATACCCCCGGTCACGCTGACTTTGGCGGCGAGGTGGAACGGGTATTAAAAATGGCCGACGGCGTTTTGTTGCTGTGCGATGCCTTTGAGGGCGCTATGCCTCAAACCCGCTTTGTAACCCAAAAAGCATTGGCTTTGGGCTTGAAACCTATTGTGGTGGTAAATAAGGTCGACAAAGAAAACTGCCGTCCCGAAGAAGTTTACGAACAAATATTCGAACTGTTTTTTAACCTTGAGGCCACCGAGGATCAACTCGATTTCCCGGTGATCTACGGCTCGTCAAAACAGGGCTGGATGAGCACCGACTGGAAAGTACCTACAGATAATATTTTCCCGCTGATGGATGCTATCCTGGAAAACATCCCGCCGGCGCCCGAGTGTGAAGGTACGTTGCAGATGCAGATCACCTCGCTTGATTATTCGTCATTTGTGGGCCGTATTGCCATTGGCCGCGTGGCCCGCGGTACTATCCGCGAAAACATGCCCGTTTCATTGGTAAAGCGTGACGGCAGCATACAAAAATCGAGAATAAAAGAATTATACACTTTCGAAGGCCTTGGCAAAGTAAAAGCTGCCGAAGTAAAATCGGGTGATATTTGTGCCGTGGTAGGCATTGAAGGCTTTGATATTGGCGACACCATTGCCGATTTTGAAAATCCTGAACAGTTGTCGGTCATCAAGATCGACGAGCCGACCATGAACATGCTCTTCACTATCAACACTTCGCCGTTTTTTGGTAAGGAAGGTAAGTTTGTGACCTCGCGCCACCTGCGCGACCGCCTTTATAAAGAAATGGAAAAGAACCTGGCGCTGAAGGTTGTTGAAACCGAGTCGCCCGATTCCTACCTGGTATATGGCCGCGGTATCCTTCACTTATCGGTATTGATTGAAACCATGCGCCGCGAAGGGTATGAGCTGCAGGTGGGCCAGCCTCAGGTGATCATCAAAGAAATCGACGGGGTGAAATGCGAGCCTATTGAAACACTGATAGTCGACGTGCCCGGCGAAGTTGCCGGCAAGGTGATAGAGCTGGTAACCCAGCGCAAAGGCGACCTGCTGGTAATGGAACCAAAAGGCGACTTGCAGCACCTGGAATTTGACATCCCGGCGCGCGGCATCATCGGCTTACGCAATAATGTACTCACCGCTACCGGCGGCGAAGCTATAATGGCGCACCGTTTTAAAGCGTACGAACCCTGGAAAGGCCATATCCCCGGCCGTTTAAATGGCGTGCTGGTATCCATGGACAGCGGCAAAACAACCGCCTTTGCAATAGACAAATTGCAGGACAGGGGCCGTTTTCATGTTGACCCGGGCGTGGACATTTACGAGGGCCAGGTTTTAGGCGAGCACATCCGTGATAATGACCTGGTTATCAACCTTACCAAAGGCAAGCAGCTTACCAATATGCGCGCCTCAGGAAGCGATACCAATGTGCGCATAGCACCCGCCATAAAGTTTTCGCTCGAAGAATCGATGGAATACATACAAGCTGACGAATACATCGAGGTGACGCCGCAGAGCATCCGGATGCGTAAAATATTCCTTAGCGAAAACGAACGGAAGGTAAATGCCAAGAAATTTCAGAATCAGTAAATAGAAGCGGTCACGGTCACTTCACAATAGCACACGTAAAAAAAATTGCGTGACCGTCTGTAAATCAGCTGGTTGATTTTTGCGAATATTTGAAATGAGCGCTAAGTTGATGCTTCGCAGCAGCAATAAACAAATTTTTACCTGTTGTTTTAAAAACAACCAATTTTTCATTGATTGCTATTAGTTTCAGAATATTTTTTTAACTTTAAAGACAAAAATTTTATTTTTTAGTGCCTTAACTAATTTTACCCCATTTTATCAAATAATCGACATGAAAATATTCTTTACGCCCGTAGCTTTTGCAGCCGTCATTTTAAGCACGGTCTCTCTTGTTTCCTGTACCAAAACTCATAATCCGACACCCGTTGTTGACAGTTTAAAAATAGGGCTCATCGCTTATTACCCATTCAACTATGATAGTGCAGTTGATTCATCAGGTAACCATAATGATGGCACTATTTATAACATAACATCTGTTCCGGATAGATTTGGAAAGGCGAATTCGGCTTATTATTTTAATGGCGAAAATAGCTATATTGTTGTAAAGGACAACCAGGCACTTCGTTTAGCCAATACTGATTATACAATAAACAGCTGGGTAAATTTACAGGAATATGATAGCTCGTATGGGAGTGTTATTGTTGATAAAAGGGGGCTTGGAAGTTCAAACGGGTGGTTAGACGGTATAGCCGGATATGCTGACCTTACTAACAGTGTCGGGGCCTATGGAATTATAACATACTTAGTTTCTGGCGGTACCGATCCTGGTGCAATTGGGAAAAAAGTTGTTCCACTTAATGGATGGCATATGATCACTGTGTCATTTAACAATCAATCAAAACAGATTAGCTTATACGTTGATGGGGTTTTGGATACTGTTACAGACAATATGCCTACGCCAAGCAATTCAACAGCTACCGATATGTATATTGGTACTGACAGTCAGGATTTTCTTAATGGAAATATCACTAGTTATTTCCTCAAGGGTAATCTCGACGATATCCGCATTTACAACCGGCAATTAAAAATTTCCGATATTCAGAAATTGTTTAACCTAACTTATTGATAAGTCAATACATTAAGCGAACAGACGGGATATATACTTCGGCTTTTGCATAGACTATGCTTTTATTTAAGTATTAGTTAAAATATATAAAAAATCACGTAAATTTTTTTATTCTGAAAAATAGCGTTATCTTTGCTCAATTTATATTGATCGACGACCTTATCAGTTTATCCCCTAATTCAATAAACTATATGAAAAAATTATTTTACTTATTAGCCCTTGCAACGGTTTCTTTAACAGCTTGCAAAAAAGACCTGGGCGGCTCAAATGAGCGTTTACAGGCAATCCTTTTAGGAAAAGACACCCTTAAGATGTGGGTAGGCGAAGTGCGGCAAATAAATTTCCGGACCAACCCTTCTGATTTTGACACCACTTCCTTCGTTTGGAATTCATCCGATCCATCAGTAATTTCGGTAACCAACCTCGGAAAAATAACCGCCCTGAAAACTGGGACCTCAAAGGTAAGCGTAAGCAACCAGGCCAACACCCTTTCGGTAAGCTGCCAGATAACCGTAGTTCCATTAATTGATAGCTTAAAGTTAGGATTAATAGCTTATTATCCGTTTAACAATAGTGCTGCGGATTCATCGGGGAATTTTAATGACGGCACTGTACATGGTGCCACTCTGACAACGAACAGGTTTGGGACGCCGAACTCGGCATATTATTTTGATGGTAGTTCGAGTTATATTGACGTTAAAGATAGCCACGCGCTTCGTTTAAATAATACTGATTTTACTATAAATTATTGGGTTAACCTGGATGTTTATACGACTTCCTCGGGTAGCGCTGTAATTGAAAAAAATGCCGGCCCGGGCCAACAGGGATGGAACATAGGTGTAACGGGATATGGATCCGCTGGAGGTCTTATTGGAAAAGTCGGTGTACCGTTCTTCAACGAATCGGGTGGTAGCGATCCTTTTGCCGCCGGAAATGGAGTTGTGGGAACGGGAAATTGGGTTATGGTAACTATTTTGTACGATTTTTCAACCCAACAAATGAGTTTTTATGAAAATGGGGTATTTGATAATGTAACATCGAACATACTTCCACCCAATGGGTTGACAAACGTTGACATGTTTATTGGAAAAAATACTTATGCGGCAAATTCTACCCCACCTTATTTTATTCAGGGAAAGCTTGATGATATACGTATCTACGGTAAAAAATTAAAGAATTCTGACATTACCAAACTATTTAATCTAACTTATTAATTTTCCTTTAGTATTGTAATAGTCACATCTTTAGAAATATTTAATCCAACAAAAAAGTGAAGCCCTTTTTCTCTTTTTTGTTGGATTTTAAGTTATTCGCTTTTCCAATGCTTGTTAAATAAGACCTTCCATTATTGGATAAAACAGTAAATTAGCCGCATGAAACATGATAACCGGTTAAGTCCTACAATATTCCATACCCGATATATTATATTGACCCGGCTCCGCGATGTAACAGTTAAAGAAATAGAGATTCTTACTGACAAAAATAAAAACAACTTACTAGTCGATTTTGGCTGCGGCGATATGCCCTATCGCCCAATTATCGAGCCGTTAACCGCTAAATATCTCGGCGTTGACTTAAGCATAAATCCAAAAGCCGAACATTTGGTTGATTTTGACAGCAAGACGACATTGCCTGATAATTATTGCGATATTGTACTATCAAACCAGGTCTTGGAACACGTTGACACACCGGAAGGGTATTTGAAAGAAGCATTTAGAATATTGAAGCCAGGTGGTTCGCTTATTATCAGTACTCACGGTTATTGGTTTTATCATCCAACCCCAAATGACTATTGGAGATGGACAAGCGCCGGGCTAAGAAAAACAATCGAAGCCGTCGGATTTAACATAAACTCATTGCATGGGATTTTGGGATTGGCAGCTAGCGGGCTCCAATTATTTCAGGATGGTATTTGTCTCAAGTTACATAGATTTTTTGTGCCCCCTTTTGCCTTAATTATGCAAAGCCTCATTTGGATATTCGACAAAATCAATTCCCAGTCGCAAAGAAACAGGGATGCCGCCCTCTATGTGATTGTTGCCCAAAAAACCGGTTTAATATAAAAATACTGGCCACTATATTCCAACTTATGAACGGAAAACCAGACAGGGAAAAAATCGTTTCTTATTATGATGATCATGTTAAGAACAAGCTAAACGACTATATCAAGTACAATCCCCGGATTGAATATGCGTGGAATACCGTTACCAAATACGCTCCGAAAAAGCCGCTTCGGATTCTAGAAGTTGGTTGCGGAATGGGTAGTATATGTGCGAGAATGCATGATCAATGGCCGCAGTCGATAATTACCGGAATTGATATAAGCGCACAGTCTATTCAAATTGCCAAAAAACTCTTTTCAAACGATAAAGTAGATTTTAAAGAATCGGTACTTACTCCTGATACCTTTGATGAACAATTTGATTTGATCGTATTTATGGATGTGTACGAACACATTGCGGTCGAAGACAGGGCTGACGTCCATACCGCCTTATCAAAAATATTAAAAAATAAAGGAAGAGTTATATTGTCCGTGCCTACCCCTTACAATCTCAAATGGTCCCTTAAAAACAAGCCTGAAACTATGCAGCCAGTAGATGAACATATTACTTTTGAGGTGATTGCTAAATTGGCACGGGATACTGCAAGTGAAATCATGCTGTACGAGGTAAAAAGCGTTTGGAATGTTGGAGATTATGCACATATGGTTCTGGAAAAAAACGATGACTTTGAAGCGGCATTTTTTAATAATAAACCGGTTACTGTTATTCAGCGGGCATTTCGTTTTGCGGGAAAGATAAAATCGCTAATGGGCAGTGTCTTTCGGAGAATTTATGTCGAAAGGAAATTAGGATAGCTGTAAAATGGGATATAATTTATGTATAATTAAGCCGAATAAAAATTCTTTTTCCGAAACTTTTATACAAGCGCACATCGATTTGATGTTTGGTAAGAAAAAAATCTTATATGGTGGCGCCTTTCCGGTTTATGATGATAATGGCAAATTTTTGATCAGCTCGCCGTGGTCGATGCTGCTATATCTCATCAAAAAAAGAATTCTTAAAAAGCAGCATATTATTGAGCTGGATCTGGCGCTTTGCAATTATTTAATTAAACAAAAAATTGATGTTGTCCTTGCGGAGTATGGCATGGTTGGAGCACGCGTCACGGCTGCCTGTCAAATGGCAAACGTTCCTCTTGTGGTACATTTTCACGGAGCTGATGCTCATCATCGTCCCACAGTTGAAAAATACAAAAACACCTATAAAACGATGTTTCGATACGCGAAAGCAATTATCGTGGTTTCCGAAGCTATGCGCGAGGCGTTACTTGAATTAGGGGCACCGGATGAAAAGTTGTTTCTAAATCCATATGGGGTTGATGTGGGGAAATTTTCGCCTGGCAATGTACTTCAATCGGAAAGGGCCTTTTTAGCAAGCGGCCGTTTTGTACCAAAAAAAGCTCCTATAATTACTGTTTGCGCCTTTAAATTGTTGTTGGATACTTGTGCCGACTCTCATCTTTGGATGGTTGGGGACGGACCACTATTGAATGCAACCAAGCAAAAAGCTGCAGAATTAGGTATTTCAGAAAATATTACATTTACCGGTGTCCTGTCGTCAAACCAAATAGCTCAATTATTAAGGAAAATGCGTTGTTTTGTCCAACATTCTGTAACAGCTTTGGATGGCGATATGGAGGGGACGCCAAATACAATTCTTGAGGCTTCCGCCTCGGGGTTACCCGTCGTTTCTACCCGGCATGCTGGCATAAAAGAAGCCGTTATTGATGGAAAAACGGGGCTTTTATGCGCTGAATACGATACTGAAGCTATGGCAAAAAACATGATAGCAATAGCCAAATCAAAAGAACTGGCGGAAAAATTGGGGAGTGCTGGAAGAAAGCATATTTTACTAAATTATAACATGAAGGACAGGATTAAAACTCTTGATAACCTAATTCAGCAAAGCATAAACTATCAAGCAAACCCCATAAAAAGCACTGATACTCCGGTATCCTAATATTTATTTTCATGAAGATATGGAGGTAGCTGCCCACATTCAAAAAGTAAAACTACAACATATTATGAAAAACACATCGGTAAAATTCCAAAACATTAAAAGAGAACTGACATGTTAAAAAGAATTGCACATTACATTGTAAATAAGTTAGGCTACGATTTGGTTAAACCTGATAAACGTTTAGTTGTTGATGGACTGCCAGCTGACTTTGATAAGTCGACTGTTGACACTTACAACCTTGTAAAACAATATACCATGACTTCGCCGGAACGTATTGCATCGTTGATTAATGCGGTGAATTATTTGGTAAAGAATGATATACAAGGAGATATTGTGGAATGTGGAGTTTGGCGTGGTGGAAGTACCATGGCGGCAATTGATTCCCTAATAAAAGCCGGCGATACCACAAGGGAAGTTTATTTATATGACACGTTTGAAGGAATGTCTGAACCATCTGAATATGATAAGGAATTTACAGGCACAGCTGCCAGTGATTTGTCAAAAAATTTAAATAATGAAGGTCCGGAATCTAAGTGGTGCTATTCTGCTTTAGAAGAGGTGGAAAACAATATTGCGAGCCTAAATTACCCGGCGAAATTAATACACTATGTTAAGGGTAAAGTTGAGGAAACAATCCCTGCGACCATTCCATCAAAAATTGCTTTGTTACGGTTAGATACAGATTGGTATGAGTCTACAGCACATGAGTTGGAATATTTATATCCGTTATTAGTACCAGGTGGTGTAATTATAATCGATGATTACGGGCATTGGGAAGGCGCGAGGAAAGCGGTTGATGAATATATTGCCGGCAATAAATTGCCCTTATTGCTGAATAGAATTGATTACACGGGCCGCATTGGTGTAAAATACTAAAACAGGAATGGGGATAGTAAAAAAACAAGTTTACAAAAATACTTTGGTTACATATGCGGGGATGGCAGTTGCCTATGTAAACACTATCTTATTATTCCCCTTTTTTGCCACTAACGAACAATATGGTTTATATAATTTATTAATAAGTTTATCGGTATTATACTCACTTATCGCGTCTTTAGGAATCCCTGGTATTGTTGCCAAATATTTCCCTTTTTATAGAACAGATGATGGCTCCCACAATGGCTTTGTGCACTGGACAGCTATAATCGCTGCAGCTGGATTTATTATTTTAACTGTATTGTTAATTGTATTTAAGCCTTTTATACTAAGTAAATATATTGATACCTCGCCGCTGTTTGTAAAATATTATTACTACTTAATCCCACTATCTTTATTTACTATACTTTTTAATTTTCTTGAAGTCACAGGCAGGGTGGTTTACAGAACAATTTTTTCGAGTTTTTTACGGGATGTCCTTATCCGCCTCATCACCACATTTCTTTTAATCATGCTGGCAGAGCATTGGATAAGTTTTCATGATTTTATTGCGTTATATGTAGCCAGTTGGGGATTGGTTGCTTTAATATTATTGATTTCTTTATATGCCACAAAAAAATTCTCTTACCGTTTAGGTGCAACCAAATTTAATTTAATAAAAAAAAAGGAAATCCTTTATTATGGTTTTTATACTACGATCTCACTTGCAATCTATGTGCTTCTCCAAAAGGTAGATGTAATTATGCTAAGTTCGATGGTAGGCGACGCTATTCAGGGCGTATATAGCTGGTATTTTAATATCGCAATTGCGATTAGCGTTCCCGCCCAAGCCCTCAGCAGGACAACCTATCAACTGGTAGCGGATTCATGGAAATCGAAAAACCTGAAAAATATTGAGGATATCTACGTGAAAACTTCTATTATACAAATGGTGATAGGCTGTTTAATCTTTATTCTCATCATCATAAACAAAAATAATTTATTATCCCTTGTTCATGATAAGATTAAGGCCGAACAGTTCAATGTAGTTATTCTGATAGGATTAGGGTTTTTAGTCGACATAACAGGCGGGCTTAATTCATATATTATAGTAACATCACACAAGTACCGTATAATCACGATGGTTACTATTTTATCAAGTATATTCTGTGTAGGGTTAAATTATTTGCTTATTCCTAAATATGGAGGTATGGGTGCTGCGTTTGCCTATTTGGTAACAATGATAGTGCTTAACTTTTGTACATGGCTTTATACAAAAATCAGATTCAATATGCAGCCATTTAGTTACAAACATGTGCTTGTTATTGTAATTGCTTTTATAAGTTACATGGTCGGCAAATTCTTATGGAGAGCACCCAATTTATATTTTGATATGTTATTAAGAACAGGGGTTACCGCATTGTTGTATATAGGATTTGCTTATTGGTTAAAAATTTCCGAAGATTTGAACGAGAAAGTTAAAAGTTTATTTTTGAAATGGATTTATTTTAAAAGAACTTAAATCAGTAGATTTAATTTTTAATATTAGCATATTTATAAATTATTTCTGATCAGGTTTTGGAGAAGGAAATTTAATCACTATAATTATAAATCCGTTACTCAATTTGTAAGACCTGATCTTATGCTCGGAAAAAAAACCAAAGCACTTATATTCTTAGCGAGTTTCGTTCTGCTGCTGCCGTGCGTAGCTTTCGGGCAGATCGCCGTACCTTCATGGGTCGATGATATTGGCGGGCCTGGCTCCAGTTCTAGCATTCCAGCCACTGTCAGGGCTGATAAACAAAATAACATATACATTACAGGTATTTACAGCGGAACGGTTGACTTTGATCCTTCGGCAGGCGTATATAACTTAACTTCCGTCGCAGGAAGTTATGATACTTACCTCGCTAAATATACACCCGCCGGAAAACTGGTTTGGGCCGTTGGCTTTGGCGGAGATGGCACCGACCAAGTGAATGGCCTGACGATCGATGATAATGGTAATCCAACCGTAATCGGCCAATACGATTCTTCTTCGATGGATGTTGATCCCGGTCCCGGAGTATTTACTCTAAATAACAATGGTGATAAAGACGGCTTTATTGTCCATTTCGATACCGACGGAAATTTCAAGTGGGCCAAATCTATAGGCAGTAATCAGACCGATTATGGTGATAAAGTGACTGCTGATCATTTAGGAAATGTAATTGCTGTTTTGCAGTACGAAGGAAGTGTAAATGTTGATGGTAAAAGTTTCACTTCAAATGGAAGTTTTAATGGGCTAATTGTTAAATATGATGTTAGCGGGACCTTGGTCTGGGCAATAGATTTAAGCGATACAGCAGATAACGAAGTTCGCTTTGTCTCGGCCGATGTTAGTAATAATATAGTTGTATCCGGCGCCTTTGCCAACAATGTCAATTTCAATCCATTAGGCGCCACGCACACATTGAATGGGAATGGAAATTCTACATTCCTGGCCAAGTATGCACCATCCGGAAATCTAATTTGGGTGCAACCGGTAAGAGGCGGAGTAGTTAATAATAACAGCAACCTGTGCATAAATTCGAAAGGTGATATTTATTTGGATGGTCCATTTTCATCCACATTAGTATTCAATACAACCAGTATCAATCCTATTAGTTCGCAGGATATTTTTATAGCGAAATATGATCAGAATGGCGCCTTTCAGGAAGTTAAGGACATAGGAGGAGCCGGGTCAACTATTTATAATTATGGTTTAGTTACCAGTTCTGCTGACGACATTTATGTCTCGGGCTACTTTAGCGGGACTATAGACTTCGATCCTTCGAACACTTCAGCCGCCTTAGTTTCCGATCACGGTCAAAGGGATTTATTTTTTGCGAAATATGACTCTGAAATAAATTATAAATGGGCCTTTAGTGCAGGTAATGGTGGATGTAATATGACTCTTGGCCGTAGTATTGATGTTGATAGTAATGATGATGTATTGCTAACTGGGTCCTTCTGTTCAACCGTAAATTTTGACGCTTCGAAGTGTACCTCTTATAATCTTACTGCCCAAAGCGATACAAGGGATAGTTTCTTGGCAAAGTATGTTCAAAGTAAAGCCACAGCAATTTCACAAATAACGGCCTTTTCCGTGCCCCCGCAGGATGCTCCGGCAATAATTGATCAAAAAAAACTTCAAATAACCATAACAGTTCCCACAGGCACTGACGTCACAGCATTAAGTCCGTCAATTACGGTTAGCAGCGGCGTAACATTAACTCCTGCATCGGGTACGGCGCAAAATTTTTCTTCGCCGGTTACTTACACTTTAACTACCGCATGCTCCTCATTGAATTATACCGTTAATGTCGTCTTCGACTCCGGCATTATCACAACCCCGCCCTCCGGCCCAACCGTTTGCGCAACGTCCGGCGCCGACGGGCCGACGAATATAAGCGGATCCATTAACAGCTATTTCCCAGCCTCGGGCAATGTGACGCTGGCTGCAGGGGCGCAAAGTGTCGCGTTGGGCAGTGTCCCGGCAACTGATGCGCATGGAAATAACTTTGGCTCGGTTCCTATTACAGCCGGTGACCTGCTTTTAATAATTCAAATGCAGGATGCCACCATAGATTTTTCTAACAGCACCTTGTATGGCGCTAACAATGCCACATCCGGGCTTGACGGATTGGGCGCGACGGGTTACACTAATTTGGGGAATAGCGGAAAGTTTGAGTATGTTATTGCCACGAATAATGTTCCGCTTACAGGAGGTACTTTGACATTTAAGGGTTCAGGCACGGGCAACGGGACTGTTTATTCTTATACCAATGCCGGGCCAACCGCGACTTCCGGCCAAAAGTCATTCCAGATAATCAGGATCCCGCAGTATTCCAATCTTCGTCTTTCTTCCAATATTTCCCCGCCGCCGTTCAATGGCGCTGCGGGAGGTGTGATCGCGTTCGAAGTATCCGGCAATATGGATTTTAATGGTTTTACTGTTGATGTTTCCGGCAGAGGTTTTCGCGGCGGATATAGCCTGGTTAAAAATTCAGTTTCCAACATAAGTGATCTCTATGTGGCACCGGCAAATGACCAGCGTGTATCGGGCAAGGGCGAGGGAATTGCAGGCACGCCGCGCTATATGTGGGATGGCTACAACCAGGTTGATAATGTTGTTGAGGGCTTACCGGGCGGATCGGGAGGCAGGGGAGCTCCGGCTAATGCCGGGGGTGGTGGTAACGATTCAAACTCCGGCGGTGCAGGCGGTGGCAATGGCGGACAAGGCGGCGTCGGCGGGCTTGGATACCAGCCAATCGGGGGAAGTACAGCTCCAAACGGTGGAAGGCCCGGCATAAATCTACCTTCTGATTATACGCGATTAATTATGGGTGGCGGCGGCGGCGGCGGGCACGCGAACGATGCTTTAACAGGTGTTAAAGGAGGCGTTGGGGGAGGGATTGTAGTAATTAATGCACGAAGCATTTCGGGCAACGGAACAATTAATGCCAATGGCAGCGATGGGCAACCGGGCGCATATGGTCAAAACCCCGATGGTTCCGGAGGCGGCGGCGCGGGTGGCTCTGTATTTGTGAAAGTCTCAAATCCTGTAGCATCGGCAAGCTTAACTATAAATGCCAATGGCGGTTTAGGTGGCAATACTCAACATGATACCGGTGCAGTGCAACCACATGGGCCAGGCGGTGGCGGCGGCGGCGGAAGTGTTTTTTACGCCATAGCTGCAGGCACAGTAAATGTGAATGTAAATGGCGGCGCTTCAGGTAAAACAAATAGCGGCCAGGGAACATCACATTTTGCGGGAGACGGCAATCCGGGGATACAGCAAACTATTACCGTAGCCAAGCTTCCCCCATATTTGCAGGGCAGCGGATCTTCCTGTCTTCCCCAACTGGATACCAAAATGCGCATAAAAACTCCCGGAGTTCCGGTAAAGCCGGGAGATACGGCAGCATACCTCGTTACAATCGTCAATAAGTCTGCAGGGGGCAACGCTGGTGGCGTACAAGCTGACGTCTTGTTTCAGCCTGGCTTCTCTTTTAAGGACGCTACCGTAGCTTATGCCGGAAATTCAAACGGGCCTGCCGCGCTTGCAAATAAAGGTACCAGCACCGAGCCTTTATTAGGTGATTTTAACATTCCCGCGGGAGATAGTATTACCGTTACTGTAACAGTGACTGTCGGTTGCATTACATCGGGCACCTACAATAGCAGCGCCGAAGCGCTTTACCTGGACCCTACCCGCGACTACACAGCCCCTAACAGGCTTATCACGGCCAAAACGAACGCGTTCGCCGGCACAAATACGACCTACCAGGTCGGAGGAGGCAACGTTCCCGGATCGAATTTTAATGGCTCAGCTTCAACCGCCGAAAACGTGGTGGTAAACAATACCGCTGTAACAAACAACAAAATTAGCCTGCCTGCCGCTTCACAAAGCTATTGCGGAAGCGGAAACCCGCCGGCGATTACAGGTAGCCTTCCCGTAAGCAGCGGCTCGTTCACATACCAATGGCAAAGCTCGGCGGACAGCGTCAACTTTACTGATATAGCCGGTGCGACTTCGAAAGACTACGATCCTCCTTTATTACAGGCAACTATTTACTATCGTCGCGATGTAACTGCAGCGGTATGCCCTGCGCCAAATAACAGCAACATCATCAAAATCACCATCGCCCACGCCCTATCCAACAACAGCATAACCGCTCCTGCTGTTACCTCTTTTTGCGCATCAGGCGATCCGGTAATTATTACCGGCAGCGCTCCGGCGGGCGGCGATAGCACCTATACGTATCAGTGGCAGCAGTCAATAAACGGGGGCGGTACCTTTACCGATATTGCGGGGGCTACAAATGCAGATTACGATCCGCCAGTGCTGAGCACCACTACTATTTATCAGCGTGTTGTAACCACGGGAATTTGTACCACGCCTTTAGTAAGCAATAAGGTTACCATAACCGTATTAAAAGCCATAACGAGTAACAACATATTTCCACCCGCCACCACTTCCTATTGCAGCCAGGGCGGACCCGCAATTATCAATGGCAACATACCTTCGGGCGGCACGGGAACTTTTATTTACCAATGGCAAAGCTCGCCTGATGGAGCAATCTATACTGATATACCCGGCGCCACAAAAAATGATTACAACATGCCGGTTATTACTACTACAACTTATTACCGGCGTTTGGCAACTTCGGGCGCCTGCTCAACGGCATCGGTTAGTTCGGTGGTTATTATAACTATTCAGCCCGGCTTGGGGAATAATAGCATTATCGCACCTGCGGTCGTATCATTTTGCGGGCCAGGCAACCCCGCGGTTATCCAGGGGAGCGCTGCAACGGGCGGCAATGGCGTTTATAGCTATCAATGGCAAAGCTCGCCCGACGGCGGCGCCTTTACCGATATTCCCGGCGCGACTAACCAAAACTATGACCCGCCCTTGTTAAATGCCACAACATACTACCAGCGTGTGGTAACATCCGGGTCGTGTACAACGCCGCTGGTTAGCAACCAGGTTTCTATTACGATACAGCCGGCTTTGGCTGGCAACATTATAACTGCGCCGGCAATTACATCATTTTGCGGCTCCGGCGACCCGGCGGTTATCAGCGGGGGCATCCCGACAGGCGGTAACGGTATTTATGCCTTTCAATGGCAAAGTTCATCCGATAATATTACGTTTACAGATATACCCCGCGCAACGGCCCAGGATTTTGATCCGCCTGCTGTAAGCGCCGATACATGGTATCGCCGGACAGCGACCTCAGCGGGCTGTGCCGCACCGCTGATCAGTAATGTGGTAAAAATATCAGTAACGCCGGCGGTCGCCAATAACATAATTACTGCACCTGCGGTGAATAGCTTTTGTACAAGCGGCAACCCTGCTGTAATTACAGGGAGCACGCCCACCGGCGGTACTGGGGCTTACGCTTATCAATGGCAAAGCTCGACTGATAATGTCACATTTACCGATATCCCCGGCGCAACTACTAAAAACTATGACCCCGCCACGCTGAATATCACCACCTGGTACCGGCGTACGGTGACTTCGGGCGTCTGCAGTATACCCATCATTAGTAATGTGGTTGAAATAACCATAACGCCGGCTGTCGCTAACAATATAATCACGGCGCCTGCAGTTACCGGCTTTTGTGCCAGCGGTGATCCATCGCCCATAACCGGCAGTACGCCGACGGGCGGCGACGGAACATTTACGTATCAATGGCAAAGCTCAACCGATAATATCTCTTTCACCGACATAGCCGGCGCAACGGCAAAAGACTTTGATCCGCCGTCATTAACGGCGAACACATGGTACCGGCGCACAGTAACGTCGGGATTTTGCATCACGCCCGTGGTAAGTAATGTGGTAGAAATAACCGTAACGCCGCAGATAGCCAATAATGTCATTACTGCGCCGGCAGTTACCGGTTTTTGTTCAAGCGGCGACCCGGCCCTGATAACCGGCAGCACCCCAACCGGCGGCACAGGCGCTTATATTTATCAATGGCAAAGCTCCGCAGACAATATTACCTTCAGCGATATTACCGGGGCAACGGCTAAAACGTATGATCCGCCATCGATAAGCATTACTACCTGGTACCGGCGGACGGTAACCTCGGGCATTTGTAATATTCCGCTAATAAGTAACGTAGTCAACATTATAATTACGCCCAGCCCGCCTACCCCGGTTCCGGTTGCTGCAAACGTGGCAGTGTGTTCGGGCGGTGCGGCAACGGTTTCGGTCGCATCACCGCAACCGGGCATAACTTACGACTGGTACGATTCGGCCACAAAAACTAACCACTTGTTTACAGGGTCAACTTATACAACCGGACCGTTATCGGTTGGAGAAACTTATTATGTCGGGGCTACAAATGGATCATGCGGCAGCCCGTCGCTGGCCAGCGTAACGGTAACCGTCAACGGCATCCTAGCGGCGCCGGTGGTGATCAACAACCCGGCGGCTACCTGCAACGGGTCGGCTGTAACATTAAGTATCTCAAATCCACTGGCGGGCTATACCTACAACTGGTATTCGGCGGCCGCAGGCGGAACCGCGCTTTTTTCGGGCACTGACTTCACAACGCCGGTGCTGAGCAGCGATATAATTTATTACGCCGAAGCTGTGAACAGCAGCGGCTGCGTATCAACAAGCCGCACAGCTGTAAACGTTACCGTTAACGCGATTCCGCAAATAACCGTGCAAGACGCCGGAGTTTGCCCGGGTTCCACGGCGACGTTAACGGCCAGCAGCACCGATAATAATGCAGTTATTAACTGGTATTCCGCGCCAACCGGGGGCAGCATAATATTTACCGGGGGCAGTTTTACAACCCCGGCTTTAAGTACGAGTACCACTTACTATGCCGAGGCTGCCGATAATACAACCGGCTGCACCGCCACGCGCACCGCTGTAACAGCGCAAATTTTAACCGCACTGGCTGCGCCCGTGGTAACAGTCGATTCGACGACTATATCAAGCGTGACTTTTCAGTGGACTGCCGTTCCCGGCGCGACAGGATACCAGGTGAGCCTTGACAATGGCCAAACCTTTGTTGCGCCGAGTTCCGGAAGCAATGGTTTGATCGAAAAGATTTCGGGGCTGCAGCCGGAGGAAAGTGTAACGGTGATTGTTCGGGCCGTGGGGAGCTTGCCCTGCCAGTTAAGTACAAGCTCGACTGCGGTGACAGGAAAGGCTGTTAACCCCGCAGGAGACCTTATTTACGTGCCAAATGCATTTACGCCAAATGGCGATGGGAAAAACGATGCGGTACATGTGCATAGCGAGAATATAAAAAGCCTTAAGTTTTATGTGTACGACCAATGGGGCGAGTTGATCTATACTTCCACCAGCCTGCAAAACGGCTGGGATGGCACTTACAAAGGGACGAAAGAGCCGGTTGGCGTTTACGTTTATTACCTGGAAGCGATTATGATTGACGGTCACTCGGTGAATAAAAAAGGAACCATTACATTATTACGGTGAAGAAATTAATACTAAGCATTTTTATATTGACGCAGTTATTTGGGCTAAGCCGGGCAATGGCCCAGGTTGACCCGCATTTCTCGCAGTATTATGCTTATCCGTTATGGCTGAACCCGGCTTTAACCGGGGTGTTTGACGGAGACACTCGCTTAAATACAAATTTTAAAGATCAATGGGCAGGCATAAGCAATGGGTACCGGACAGGGGGCTTATCGGCTGATTTTCGTCCCACTGAAAAGGTGGGCTTAGGACTGAACATTCTTAACCAGGCGGCCGGAACTGCCGGGTATAATTATTTCACGCTTTACGGTTCATTTGGCTACGGTATTGCCGTTTCGGCTGATGGTACAAAAAAACTTCATTTCGGCGTTCAGGCAGGTTTTATCAACAGGAGTTTTGATCCGAGCAAGCTGCAATTGGACGATCAGTATAATCCGCTGCTCGGGTTCGACCCGGGCCTGCCCGGCCTTGAAAACTTTACAACCACCAATGCTACCGTTTTTGACGCCAGCGCCGGCATATTTTTTTACGACTCCGACCCCTCAAACGCCGCAAACGTATTTGGCGGATTTAGTATTTCACATCTAACCACCCCAAAAGACCCCTTTGCCGGGGGGGCGCTTGCGAGCAGGTTACCCACGCGCTATACCATCCACGGAGGGATTAAGATAAAGGCCTCCGATATTTTTGATGTGACGCCCAATTTTATTTATGTGCGCCAGCAGCAAAACCAGCTCACCGCCGTCGACATCTATTCAGAGCTTAAAATGCAGGATGATTACGGTTTGATACTTGGCGGCATGTACCGTTTTAAAGACGCCGCAGTCGCTGATGTTGGTTACCATATAAAAAATTTGGTGATAGGCCTTAGTTATGATTTTACCACATCGCCGTTAAGCGTTGCCACAAATGGCCGCGGTGGTTTTGAATTATCATTAAATTATATTTTCAGTAAAAAGCCCGCAAACCCTAATGAAGTATGCCCCCGGTTTTGAGATAAAAACATGAAAAAACTGTGCATCTTATTTTTTACGTTTTTTGTTTTTATTGGTGTATTTGCACAAAATAGAAGCTTTATAGCCATGGGCGATAAGGCCTTTAAGGATGCAGATTACTATAAGGCCGCCTATTATTACAAGATGGCCGCCGACAAAAAAAATACTGGGGGCAGCATTCCTTTTTATTCGGGTGGAAAAATTGAAAAGGCAAAAATAAAAAACCCGGCCCTTTATGTCCGTTACCGGCTGGCCGAATCGTACCGCCTGTATTTTGACTACCGCGACGCCGGCGATGCGTACCGGGTAATATTGGATGAAGATGCAAACGCCTACCCCCTTGCCCGTTTATGGTATGGCGAGTGTTTAAGGACCGAAGCCCGTTTTGATGAGGCATTGACAGAATTACAACAGTTTAAAGCAACCTACAAAGGAGACCGGGAATTTATCGACGACGCCGACCGTGAAATTTCAAGCTGCATTTTGGCGAAACGACAGTATGCGGGTCACAAGCCTATAAAAGTTATAAAAATGCAGGGGCAATGGAACGCCGGTGCCGGGGATTATGCCATTACTAAAAATGCAGATAATTATTGGTTCACTTCATCAAGGCTCACCGGTAATAATAAAACCCATTCAAACAATGTATTTATTGCCGCATCGCAAAATTCGTTTGTACCAGAGCTTGTAAACTTCAGCCGGGTAAATGTTAATGGTGATACCGAATACGGCACGCCATCGATAGCACCTTTCGGGAAAAAATTGTACCTGACCAATTGGTATAAAAAGGGAAACAAAACAATCCTGGCTATATATTATAGCGTTTTACAAAGCAATGAATGGTCGCAGCCGGTTAAGCTAAACAATTTTGTAAATGCGGAAGGCTTTAATGCCATGCAGCCATGTGTAACCCGCGACGGCAAGCATTTGTTCTTCGTGTCGGACAGGCCGGGCGGACAAGGGGGATATGATATTTGGATGAGCGACCTGGACGAAAATGGCGAACCGGTAAACGCCCTCAATTTGGGGAAGACGGTAAATACTTCATCTGATGAAGAAGCGCCTTTTTACGACGAAGCGCATAAAAGACTTGTTTTTAGTTCAAAAGGGTTTAGCGGTTTGGGTGGATTTGATTTTTTTGAAAGCTATGGAGACGGCAAGGCCTGGTCGGCCCCGGCAAATCTTCGATACCCCATAAATTCAGTAAAAGACGATCTGTATTATTATGCAAATCCGGATGACACCGATAAGTTCTACATCAGCTCCGACCGGGAATCTGATTGCTGTCTCAATTTATTTGAGCTTCGGTATTTGCCTTCTGTTATAACGGGTAAAATAATCGATTGCGACTCGAACAGGGCATTAAGTGATGTAACGGTCAGCCTGGCAGATTCCGTCTCAGGAAAAGTTTTGGACAAAACGGTTACTTCAGCCAATGGCGAATATGCTTTCAAATTAGTAAAAAAGGCTCCGCTCAGTCTTTTGATCGAACAAAACGGTTACTTTAAAAAGACCGTTGCGATCGCCGGGGACAATGATATGGTAGCTCTCCCGGATATATGCCTGACTGCATTTAAGGTAAATAAGCCGATCGTTATAAAAAACATTTTGTATGATTTCAACAGCGCGGAGCTGCGGCCTGCATCTAAAACTGCGTTGGACGATTTAGTTAAGATAATGCGGGACAATCCGGCCATGAAAATCGAGCTTGCTTCGCATACCGATTCCATTGGGAGCGATAACTACAATTTAAACCTTTCTGAACGAAGGGCGAAGTCTTGCGTCGATTATATTACATCAAAAGGAATCAGCAGCGATAGGATAGTTGCAAAAGGTTATGGCAGGAGTATCCCAATCGCTCCAAATTCGTTGCCGAACGGTATGGATAATCCTGCCGGCAGACAGTCAAACCGGCGGACCGAGTTTATTGTGAAAGAGCAATAGCCCGCGTTTCACCTTTGTATTGCCGGCTGGTTAAATCGCCTCTAAAAACTAAAAATTATCCCGCAAAATCAAACGGTCGATTTCGTTGTTGATTTTATAAAAAACGTCGAAATATTGAGCGATAAATTTATCTTCGCACATCATGCAGCAACAGATCATCAGCGGCAATGTTAAAACCGCGTACGACGAATTTTACGTAAAGGACGATGACGGCTGGCGGATGCTGGGCGCTAAATACAAGGCGCAGCACATCATTGACGTTTGCAAGGGCCAGGATTTTAAAAAAGTGCTCGAGGTAGGCGCCGGCGACGGCAGCATCCTCCAATTCCTTGCAGATCAAAACTTCGCTCCTGAATATCATGCTGTTGAGATTTCGGAAAGCGGCATCGGGCGCATCCTCCAAAGGAATATTAACGACCTGCTGTCGGTGCAGTTGTTTGATGGTTACCGCCTGCCATTTGATGATAACAGCGTTGACCTGATCATACTTTCGCACGTTTTGGAGCATGTGGAGCATGAAAGGCTGCTGTTGCGCGAAATAAAACGGGTAGCGCGTTATTGTGTTATTGAGGTACCGCTTGATTATAAGCCGGGCGTCGACAAAAGGATAAAACATTTCCTGGCCTACGGGCATATCAACGTATATACGCCAACCTCGCTCCGCTATTTATTACAAACGGAAGGCTTCGAAGTCGAAAAGGACCTTACCTCGCTCATTGAGCCCGAAGTGACCCGGTTCAACACTTATATCAACCAAAAAAAACCGAAAAGCTTTGTAACCGGCCTGAAGATCAGTGCGGAGTACGCGTTAAAAAAAGGCCTGGGAAAAATTTTCGGAAAAAGGATAAATGAACAATTAGCCAGCGCTTATACCGTTCTTTGTAAAAAAGCAGGCGACCAGGTAACTATATTTTAATATCCGGTTCGACTCTTAATTGACGCTTAGTCCTGAGTCGAAAGTCTTGAGCCCTAAGTCGGAAAAGGGCAAAATCGACTTAGACTTGTGCTTTTAGTGTGTGAAAAATAAAGCTGGATTTAAAACGCAAAGCAAACAACCTATAATTCAATATTTCACATGAACGTACAAGAACAGATCGAAGCGTATATTACCAGCCAGCTTGAACCCAAGCGCAGTGATATGCAAGAGCTGCACCATTATATACTTAATGTTTTACCTGGCTGCAAACTATGGTTTGACAATGGTAAAAACAGTGAAAATAAAACTGTTAGTAACCCTAATATAGGCTATGGATTTTACACCATAAAATATGCTGATGGAAAGACCAGGGATTTTTTTCAAATTGGTTTGAGCGCAAACAAGACCGGGATATCTGTCTATATCCTTGGCATCAAGGATAAGACATATTTAGCCCGGACCTACGGGAAAGAACTGGGCAAGGCGAGCGTGACCGGGTATTGTATTAGGTTCAACAAACTAAAGGGTATAAACATTAATGTACTTGAAGCGGCAATACGATATGGGGTTGAGGCTACAAGCGAAAGTTAAATTTCAAACTGAGACAATACCAATTTGGATTCGTGAAATTCGTATAAATTAGAGAATTTATTCATGCAAAATCTTGCGCCTGTAGCCCTATTTGTTTATAACCGCCCGGAACACACGCGGCGTACGCTTGCTTATTTGCAAAAAAATTTACTGGCTGATGAGTCGCGGCTGTTCATTTTTTCCGATGCGGCGAAGACGGGTGAAGATAAAGCCAAAGTGGAGCAGGTAAGGCAATTGATAAACGAGGCGACGGGGTTTAAATCAGTAAAGATAATAGCCCGCGAAAACAACCTCGGGCTGGCAAATTCGATCATCAGCGGGGTTACACAATTGGTAAATGAATACGGTAAAGTAATTGTGTTTGAGGATGACCTGCTTTCATCGCCTTACACCCTCCAATATTTCAACGAAGCTTTAACCCGGTATGCCAATGTTGAAAAAGTGATGCATATTGGCGCTTATATGTATAAGCTGGCAAATAAAGCGCTGCCGCAAACATTCTTCTTCAGGGCTGCAACCAGCTGGGGATGGGCGACCTGGGCAAGGGCATGGAACAATTTTGAACCCGACGTGAATGTCCTGCTTAAACAATTCGACAAAAAAAAAATTGACCAGTTTTCTATCGAAGGCACCATGAATTTCTGGAAACAACTGGAGGGGTTTAAAGCCGGGAAAAACGACTCATGGGCCATACGCTGGTATGCTTCCATATTTTTAAAGGGCGGCCTCACGCTAAACCCTTCGGTATCCCTCATCCATAATATTGGCAACGACGGCAGCGGCGTACACTCCAACAAGGAAAACATGTACCATGTAAAAACCGCGCAGGCTCCTGTTAAACAATTCCCCGAGACTATCAAAGAGGACCTGCAGGCTTACGAGGCAATAAAAAACTTCCTGAAACGCCGCAAAGGGAACCTGTTGCAACGCGGGCTTCGTTTTGTAAAACAGCTGCAGCTAAAATATGCAGCCAAAAAAGAAATAAAAGCCTGAAATCCTGAAAAGCCCTCAATTTTTTGTGCGAAATAATTTTGGCCAGGCATAAGCCAGGGCAGCGTATATCAATTTGAATAACACGTACGTTATGACAGCAGAAACGCTGACAAGTATCGTGTCCCGTAATGTTCGGTTTAGTTTGTAAAGCGTAACATGCCAGCCGGGTATAAGTGAATTTAGGAAGTCATTATAAATAAATACAGCAACCATCTCATACAGTATACCGAAGGTCAATAGGGCGGCAATTACTTTAATAAGAATTTTTTGCCTGTCGGTCATGGCAGTATTTTAATAAATGCAGGGATACCCTACAGCAGGTACCCCTGTAACAAAAGAAAATTTTACTTCAATTGTTTCATTATCTCCTCGATAGCCCGGTCCAGTTGCGGATCTTTATTTTCCAAACGGTCGGCAAACCCGGTTTTAACATAAATATCGGGGCTTACGCCGGTTTTTTCAATATCCTTGCCATCGAGTGTAAAACAGCCCCATGCAGGTATGCGGTAAAATGAACCGTCAACCAAACCTTTGCCGCTGGTGAAAATTATCCAGCGGTAGGTTTCGGTACCTATAATTTTACCCAGGCCCAGCGCTTTAAACCCGGTGGCTGTCATTTCACCGTCGCTTAACGTCTGCTCGTTAACCAGCAGGATGATTGGTTTGGCCGAAGGCGCAAAATTAGGCTGCTGTGTTTTTTGCCCGCCCCGGTATTGCCATTGCAGGTAAGGCCGCTGCGATAAAAACTGCAAAACGGCATCATGCACGTTACCGCCTGTATTATAACGCAGGTCAAGGATTAGGGCGTCCTTTTTGTACGCGTAATCAACCATATCCTCCAGAAAGGTTTGCAATGCGCCGCCGCCCATATTTTTCATATAAACGTAGGCAATGCGGTCTTTGCTCTTTTCGGCAACTTGTTTCCGGTTGCTCTCAATCCAGTCATCGTACAAGTTGTCGCGCAACTCATACCCCGGTTCCGGATGTATCTTTGCAATGATCTCCTTTCCGTTACGGCTAAAGGTGAGTTCCATTTCTTCATCCAGCGAGGGGCGCGTGAAATAGAAATTCCTGTCCTGTTTTTGGTCAACTGCCACGCCATTCACCGCCTTTAACCTGTCGCCCGGCTGAACGATTATTTCGGCTTTGTCGGCATTGCTGTTTTTCAATATAAAAGCTACTTTGTAAGGATCGTCGTTGTCGAAAACAATCCCCGTTTCCATGGTACGGTAGTTCAGGTTTTTGCTTTCTTCTTTTCCGTTAGAATAAAACCCCTGGTGGGACGAATTAAGTTCGCCCAGCATATCGTTAAGCAGCAGGCGCAGGTCGGCCCGGTTATTCAAATAAGGCAGGTAAACGCTATAACGGTCATGCATCTTTTTCCAGTCGGCGCCGTGAAAACTGCCGTCATAGTAATTCTCATCCAGCCCTGCCCAGGCCTCATCGAACATCTGTTTAAACTCGCTATCGAGGTTGCGGTCAAACTTATGGTCGATATCTATTTTATCGAGCTTGTTGTTATCGATATTGAGGGTGCAGATATTGCCATTGGCCAATGCATAGTACTTATCCCCGGCGGCAGTAATATCCACTCCGCGGGCATCCTCGCCGCCAACCTTTTCGGTTTTATTCTCTTCAAATGGCTGAAGTGTAGTGCGATACGTGGCCGGCTTTCCTTCCGAATGGTTTGAAACATAGTACACCAATGTTTTATCCCCTTTCTGGATCACGTAAGAAGTGTGCTGGCTCCCAAATTCGGGGCTGATAAGCTCCAGCCGCTTCATAATATCATCTGTATTGATCACGATCTCGGCAGGCGGTTTCGGCGAGGGTTGTTCCGACAGCGGCTTTTTTGCACCGGGCTTTTTACTTTTTGCACTGTCGGTTTTTGTGCTGTCCTTTTTCTCTTCTTTAAAAAGCGCGTCAAATTTATCAAGCCTGAACAGCTCATCAAATTTTTGCAGCGGCATGCGGTAAATATGCGTATTAGCTGCACCCGTGGGATATTCCGGATGGGTACGATCTGAGGTGAAATAAATATACTTGCCATCCGGCGACCAATAGGGCTCTGTTTCGGTTACGCCGCTGTTGGTCAGGTTCAATATTTTGCCGCTCTTGATCTCGTAAACAAAAATATCCTGTTCAAAATTGCGGTAGGCGCCATAAACCACATATTGTCCATTCGGTGAGATATGTGGAGCGGCTGTTTCAAAGCCCCATATCTCATCGTTTGCAATGGTTTTATTGGTCAACGTTTTCAGGTCAATCATCCGAACCTCATTACGGCCGCTTAAATAAACGCCCTGGGTGTGTTCCTTGTTCACGGTTAGCTGCCTGTCGGTTTGTCTGTCATCCGTTATTTGCTTTTCTTTTCCTGTTCCGTTTGCCGCAATAGTGTACCAGTTTGAATAACCGCCCAGGGTTTGGCTAAAGATCACCGAACGGTTGTCCGGCAGCCATTTTACTTCGGTTACCCGTTCACCGTTGCCGCGTGGTATCTCACGGATAAATTTACCTTCCACATCGCTTACAAAAAGCTCGCCTCGCGAAACAAAGGCCAGCTTTTTGCCATCGGGCGATACATCCATATCGTCAATTTTTCCTTTGACATTGAATTCCTGCAGCTTGGGCAATATATTATTACGGTAGATAGACAGGTTTAACTTTTGTGCTTGTTTCGAAGCCACATCATAAACCCAAACCTGGTAATCCTTTTCAAATACTACCTTTTCGCCGTTTGCACTCACAAAAGGCCGCTTAATAGAGGTTGGAAATTGGGTTAGCGCAGTCTTTTTGCCATCGGTAAATGTGTAGAGGTTGTATTCCTCGTTACCCTCATCCGATGCGAAATAGATGTCTCCCTTTTGATCGAGCGTTGCCCAAAAATCCTTCCCTAACCAGGTTGTATATTGTTTATACTCTTTGGTTTTGGGATTGTAAGACTGGATATCAGGATTATAAGCCCCTTTGTAATGCTTGCGCTGCGGGAAAAGATAACTCTCCCAGGTATCGCTGAAAAACAGCTCGCCGGTTTGCGGGTGCTCAAAAACGCCGTGTATGGTGTTGAAGTAATTCCCGAAAACGCGAACAGGAGTACCACCCTCAAGGCCCACCTTATACTCGCTGAAACTATTATACCTGCCCGAAGTGAAATATATAGATTTGGAGTCCCAGCTCCATGAATCCACCTCGTCACTGGCATCGTGATAAGTCAGTTGCCGGATTTCCCCTCCTGCAAGGGGCATTACATACACATCGTTATTGCCGAACTGGTTTGATGAAAATGCAAGCCATTTGCCATCCGGTGATACATGGGGGTTAGTTTCCTCGCCCTGCATGGCCGTAAGCCTGACCGCGACAGGATTATTAATATCAGCTTTCCACAGGTCGCCTTCATAGCTAAAAATTACCGTTTTTCCATCCGGTGTGAGCGTTGGATACGAGGTGAAGTAAACCTCATTGGTTTGCGCTTTGGTAAAGCATTGCAACAGGAGCAAAGAAAACAGTAGCAGGTAAAGTTTTTTCATATTATTAAAATTCAGGTAGCGTTACATGGATTTGCACCGTTGTTGCTTTTTTCTTCTCAAGGCCCGATTAACTTATTCAGCATCACAGCTTTTGCTAATTCATCGAATTCGATGAGTTTGACTCTAATGTTTTTTTATGATTTACGAAAGTGAAAGTATCAAAATAAATTTTATATTTTTGTTAAATTAAATGAAACTATTCAGATTGCAGATCATTTAAGAGCAAAAAAATGTTACTATTTAATCATACTTCCTTGCCGTTAGATGAATTTGAAAAAGAATTGAGACTCATCGAGCATCCGGGTAATCCTCTCGAAAAAAAGGCGGCGACAACGGCATCGGATTTAATTGACAGAATTAAAATCGCCATAAAAAAGGATTATGACCTCTTTTTGACATCAGACGACAGGGGCAAAGAAGATATTGTAATACAATGGGAACGGATAAAAAAGGAAGCCTCCGCTATTTTATCACCTGACGCCGATACCTGTATAGAAAATGATAATTTGACAGAAAGCAAAATTAAAAACCTGTTAAACATTATAACTAAATTTGAAAAGAAAGTAAAAAATGAACTTTATGGGAATACTGTTAGAGTTTATTCTCAAAAAGAATTAGAAGAAATGGCTTCAAAATACATAGACTTTCCAAAAGAAATTTTAGAAAATATGTCTTCTGATAAATATTCCGAGAGATACTTATAGTATGTCAAGATATAAAACGGGAGATGTAGTTTGGGCAGATTATGCTTTTTTTGACGTTGTAAAAGGATATATAGATTTTAAACCACGACCTTTTATTGTTATCGATATTGAATACGACACTGATAATTTAGTTGTTATTTGTTCTACTAAAACCCACCAAAGCTTAAAATATAAGGGAATAGTAGTATTGGAAAAATCGGTGGAGGGTCAGCAAATGGGAATAGTAGAAGATACTTTTATTTACTTAGACAGAACATTAATCCTTACAAATAAAGAGATAAGAAGAAAAATTGGCACTTGTCCTTTAATCGATGAGATAATTGAAAAACTAAAATCCTAATCATCTCACCGCCTTCACCACGATATAAGGCGATAGCGCCTTACTTTCAACCGGCACAATCCTGGTAAGTAGTTTGCCCGCCAACCAAATGGATTTTACAAGCGCCTTAACCAACCCTTTTTGCTCCGACCGGTTTTCCAGCCATACGGTAAACTTACCGTGATAATATGACTCGACTTCTGTTAGCCCCAATTCGTTACAATATTCAGCCAATAATTTCGGGTTCATGCTGCTGATATTGTGTTTATCATAATTCTCCTTGTCGAATTTACGCTGTATCCAGCCGTTGACGCTTTTAAAGTTAGGGAGGGTAATAAACAATACCCCGCCGGGTTTTAAAAAATGCAAGTGAGTTTCGATAATGGATTTGGTGTCGTTAAAATGTTCGATCAGGCCAAAGGAAAGCACTAGGTCGTACAGCTTTTCGGGTTTATATTCAAAAAGGTCCGCTTCAATAATATTTACATCGCCGGGTTTAAGGCCGTTTTTTTCGAGCAACTGGTTGATCAGCCCTTCGTGTATAAAATAATCAAACAGGGTGGTATCAAGGCCCTGGTATTTTTTTAGGTAAGCCGCATAATAACCGGGGAAACCGCCCAGTTCAATGGCGTTTTTTATATTTTTCTCTGCGATCAGTTTAGCCAGTATATCGCCAAAAACATAATTGGGCTTCAGATAAAAAATGATGTCTTTTTTTGATTCCCAAAAAGATTTCCAAAATTGGCGGTCGGTTAAATTTTGTTTCATTAATTTGAATCGGTATAAGGATTGCATTCAGGCTCGTCCCGAAACTCCGGGTCTTAGTCGTTGCGAATAATTGACAACCGGAACGTCCCGGATTTGGCTAAAGCCCCTTGTCGCTTTTGTATTAATCCGCCCCATAAATGGGGCGGCAATGAATAAAATCATCTCCTAACTATTTTCATTGCCGTTGGCTTCAGCCAACGGGTAAAGTTATAAATCAAAATGGCTTTAGCCCAATTGAGGAAGATTAGGTTATTTCTTTTATTTCTTTTATTTCTTTTCCAAAACCCTCGCCGGGTTGCCCACCGCAATGCAATTATCGGGTACATCCTTAATTACCACGCTTCCTGCGCCGATGATCACATTATTGCCGATAGTTATGTCGCCGATGATGCAAACATTGGCCCCAATATCCACATTGTTGCCGATCCGCGGACAGCGGCTAAACGTTCCGTCCGCCAATTTTTTATGGCCGATGGTGGTTGAATTCCGCAATACACAGTTTTCGCCGATAACGGTATCTTTATTTATTACCAGCGCCTGCCCGTGGTAAAGTGACAGGCCTTTGCCGATGGTTAATTTACGAGGCAATTCAATACCCAATATCCATTCCACATAATACCGGTAAAGCATCAGGTATGGATAAAATATGATCTTTGTTATTGTATAGCGATTAAAAACCTGCACCAGCCGGAATAAAAACAAAACCAATTGTGCTTTAAAATTTTGCCGGTTGGCGCTCCAGTCCTGGAATAAATAAGCAAAAAAAATCATTTTTTAATCAATCGGTTTTGTTACCCCGGTAGTTATCGGGAGATGGCCGTGATTACCATCCCTCCAAAAGTAAAGTTTTCATTTAAGATTTGTTATAATTGCCGGGATAAATAGCGCCGCTTAATGAAAGTAACATTGATCAATACAACCGATGCCGGCGGCGGCGCCCCTGCGGCATGTATGCGCCTATTAAAAGCGCTTGAATTAAAGCAGGTTGATGTACACCTACAGGTGCAGAAAAAAATAACCGTCGAGCCGCGCGTTAACAGTATTGGCGATAGTTTTTTTACCCTGCTAAAGATAAAATTTGACTTCCTTTACGAGCGCCTGCCATTCATTTGGTTTAAGGCGAAAGACAGGTCAGTGCGGTTTGCATTTTCCACAGCGAATACCGGTACTGATATAAGCCGCCAACCCGATGTTTCTGACGCAGATATTTTACACCTGCACTGGACGAATCACGGTTACCTCGCTATCGATGATTTAAAAAAGCTGTTTGAAACCGGCAAGCCGGTGGTTTGGACTTTGCATGATATGTGGGCCTTCACCGGCGGCTGCCATTATGCAGGGGATTGCGATCATTTTAAAAACCAATGCGGCAACTGCTGGATGCTGCGCGACCGGGGCGACAATGACATTTCGTTTGAAGGCTGGCTGCGCAAAAATGATATGCTGAAAGCGGCGAAAAACATTGTTTTTGTAAGCTGCAGCACATGGCTGGCAGACGTGGCGCGCACAAGCAGCCTTTTAAAGAATTTTCGTATCGAGAGCATACCAAATCCAATTGATACAGATATTTTTTCGCCGAAAGACAAAACGGCCGCACGATCGAAATGGAATGTCGATCCCAAATCAAAAATAATATTATTTGGCGCGGCGAATATCCTCGACCGCCGAAAAGGCTTTAGCTACCTGGTTGAAGCGCTCGACCTGCTGAAAGGCAATTACCCGGACCTGGTTAAAACAGAGATCGTCATATTCGGCAAAAACAAGTCTTTCGATGTGAGCCAGTTGCCGTTTAGGGTTCATGAGTTGGATATTATCAATTCGCAATATGACCTTGCCGAGCTTTACAGCCTTGCCGATGTGTTCGTTACCCCGGCCATCGAAGATAACCTGCCCAATACGGTGATGGAGTCGCTGGCCTGCGGGACGGCGGTGGTGGCATTTAACACCGGCGGTATTCCCGATATGGTGGAGCACCTCCGAAATGGCTACCTCGCCGAATTCAAATCATCCGCAGATTTTGCGGCAGGTATCCACTATATTTTAACTTCCGGCAAGAAGGAGGAATTGGCCTTAAACGCCCGCCAGAAGGTGCTAACTAATTTTACCAATGAGATCGTCGCCTCAAAATATATGGCTGTTTATCAATCAATTTTAAACAAATGAAAGACTTTCAGCCAACATTGTCCGTCATTACCATCGTTTACAACAACGTGCGCGATATTGAGCGGACGATGCTTTCGGTATTAAACCAAACCTATCCTAACATTGAATATATAATAGTCGACGGCCTTTCAACCGACGGCACCCTTGAAGTTATTAACCGTTATAAAACCAGGATTGCGAAAATTATCAGTGAAAAAGACCAGGGCATTTACGATGCGATGAACAAAGGCCTCGCCGCCGCTACAGGCGACTATGTGTTGTTTATGAATTCGGGCGACGAATTTTATGCAAACGACACAGTTGCCGGCGTTTTCGCAAGCGCCCCCGATGCTGATATTTATTACGGTGAAACAGAGATGATCGATAGCAGCGGGCAAAGCCTTGGCCGGCGCCGCCACAAAGCGCCTAAGGCCCTTACCTGGCGAAGTTTTAGATACGGCATGAGTGTGAGCCACCAGGCAATTTATATACGCAGGTCGTTAACAGAACCGTACGATCGCAGATATCAGCTCAGCGCTGATATCGACTGGATACTCCGCGCGGTGAAAAAAGCAAAAAAAATTGTTAACGTAAATCGATACGTGGCCAAATACCTGGTAGGCGGCATGTCGAAAACAAAACACCGCCAAAGCTTAATGGAGCGTTTTGATATTATGAAGCGATATTACGGACTGATCCCGACCGTATTCAATCACGTCGTGATAGCCTTTAACCTGGGATGGTACTGGCTGAGGAACAGGCGGACAAATGATTGATTTTGGTTGGAAATGCTGCAAGGGTCGTAAAAGCGTGGATGAAGATTTGACAACTTTTTAAAAGTTGTCAAATCTAAAACCTGAACTATTTGCCTTTTTTAACCGGCGCCGGTTCTGGCTCCGGCGTTAATGCGGCCTTCTCTTTTTTCCTTGTCTCTGTATAAACGGCGCCGCCTAAAGCTAGGATCAGCAAAATGGAGCCCGCGAGGGAAATTTTCTCGCCGGTATAATAGGACGCGGGGTGGAAAATAAATTCAACCTTGTGGTTTCCGACCGGCAGCTGCGCAGCACGCAATACATAATCAGCACGGAAATAAGGCGCTTCAACACCGTCAATCAGCATCTTCCAGCCTTTTTCATAATATATTTCCGAAAAAACAGCGATTTGCGACGAGGTTGAGCCCATTTGATAGACCAGGTGATCGGGATTGTAGCTGGTAAGTTTAATCGTCGCATTAGGATCTCCCCCTACCGGTTGTTTCGTGTCTATAAACTTTTTGTATCGCTGATCTACAATTGCTTCATCCTTTGGCGCGAAAGCCGAGATCGCCTTCATTTCCTCATCGGCATCTTTAACAAATTTAACGCTTTTTACAAACCAGGCGTGTCCGCAGGCGGTTTGGTTATTTATCATTCTTAAGTTGTGGGCAGTATCCTGGGTGATGATGTATTTGGTATTCAGCATATCCAGCACGTCATGATTTGGCGGATTTTGGGACAATTGATTTTCTATCAATTCATCATATATTTTTAAACGGGCTGCAGAATAGCCGCTTATCGATTTATGAAAGAAGGGGTTGAAATTATCCTGCCTTAAATTTGCATAATCTGAATAATCAAAAACGCGGAAATCAGGGTCATGGTCCTTACTGATAAAATCGTCAACCTCCCGGGGTTTAATTTGCTGGTCAGCGGCCTGTTTGTCCTGGAAATTGGCTTCTTTCAAGTATCTTTTATCTACCTGCCACATGTCAAACAGTACAAGTGCGAACAGCACGAGCGAAAAAACGGTCAGGTTTATTTTTTGTTTAATAAACAGCCAAAGTATGCCAAAGGTGACGACCACGAAAATTAATGTACGTATAGCATCGGCGCGTTCAAGGTCTATCCTGTCGCTTACCATGGCGCTTGCAATACTGTTAGCCGTTGTGCTGTCGCCTCTCAGCGCTTGTGTGAGATAAGTTATACCGGCCTGGAAATCGCTTGATTTAAAGCTTAAAACAAGCGTCGGTAAAGCAATCAGCAATAAAGTAAGGCCGCCGGTTATATAAAAAGCAAGGTTTAATTTTTTTAAGATCGCCTTTTTATCGGTTGATGCAACGATCTCCTGCACGGCAAGAAAAGCCATTATGGGAAAACAAATGCTGGTGACGGCAATTATCGATTCTACCGTCCGGAATTTATTATAAAGCGGGAAGTAGTTAAAAAATAAGTCGGACACATAAGGCCAGTTACCGCCGAAGGATAGCAACAGGGTCAAAACCACCGTTCCCAGTATCCACCATTTTATGCGGCTTTTTACAATAAATAAACCAAACAGGAACAGGAAGCAAATCACCGCGCCGAAATAAAAAGGGCCGGCAGTGGAGGGCCTCTTCTCACCCCAATAGGTGGATAGTCCCGGAATGCCCGCCATTTGCTGTGCATAGCCAACAGCCTGTTCTTCGGGAACACCCTTATTGATAAATACTTTTGCGGTAGCCGAGTTTTGGTCTAAAACCTCGGTGCCCGTGCCGCCGCCATAGGCGTTCGGAATTAGAAAAGTAAGGCATTCGCCCACGCCCTGGCTGTACTGGTAGGCGTACTCTTTTGATAACCCGTTGCCCGGTTCTTTGGTGTGCTGGGTTAAATTTGACTTACCCCTGTAGCTGTATTTGCTATATTCAAGCGTGCTCCAAAGCAACGACGCGTTCACCAGCAGCGCCAGTAAAATAGCCGCGCCCAAATAAGCCAGCGATTTTAAAAAGGCAGGCGTCGTTTTGTTTTTTATCGCATGGTACAGCTCTATCCCAAGCAAAATAACCAAAGCCATCAGCAGGTAATAGGTCATTTGAATATGGTTAGCCTTAAACTCCAGCGCCATAAACAGGGCGGCAAGCGAGCCGCCCAAAATATATTTGCCTCGCAGTGTTAAAATTACGCTGGCAATTATGGGCGCAAAAAAAGCAATTGCAAGCGCCTGGTTGGAGTGCCCCGCGACCAGCAGGATAATATTATAGGACGAAAAAGTAAAAGCTACCGACCCGGCAGCGGCAAGCCAGGGATTTAGCTTCAATACGATGAATAAAAAATAAGTGCCAAATAGTAGCAATAAAACATCGTAAATTGGATTGGGGAAGGTACTTATTAAACCCTTTATAATCCAGGTGGCTACACTGTCGGGATATGGGGCCCATATCTGGTAAGCAGGCATGCCGCCAAAAATTTGGTTGGTCCACAAAATGGTGGTATCCCTTGCCTTATAATCGTTAATTTCTTTTTGTGTGGATTGGGCGCCAATAACATCGTACTGCCCTAAAGTTTTCCCCTGGAAAGCAGGGGTAAAATAAAAAAAGCAGATCACTAAAAAAATTGCAGCAATTATAAAGTGAATGCTATTGCGCTTGAACCAGTTATTCATCTGAGTTTTTAATAAGGGATAAAATATTATTGTCCAAAAATAGAAATTTGAATGAGAATAGGAATTAAGTTTTTATTATGGTTGGGGAAGGGTTGAAATAAGTTGTAATAGGTTTTAAGGATTGGGATAAGTTGTAAGGGTTGAAATAAGTTGTAGTGGTTGTCATGGTAATAACTACTGCAGCTGCTTCCGGACTTTTCCGACTTTCCGGACTTTTCCGACTCTCCCCACTTTTCTATTGCCCGATGAAGAGAAAGAACACGACAACTAAAATCAACAGGCTTACAACATAGCCGATCACAACTGGCCTGGTAAATTCTTCGTGGTTTTTTCTAATGGTAAAAAAATTGTAAAGGGCCAGCAAGCCGGTTATAACCCAAAAAAACCAGCCTACATGGTGCTTATCCGTGAATAAAGCGATGGCTATTGAAATAACAATGTAGTTGGCAATGATCAGCAGTACCGATTCGGGGGTGTTGTTGTGGCGGCGACGGCGCTTAAATACTTCCTCCGGGATTATCGCCATTATTTCACCTCCTCATAATCTACAAACTCGCCCTCAGAATCCGGGATGGAACCTTTTTTTGAAGCCGGCACATAGTCGACCTTTACCTGGCCGGTTTTTGCATTGCCGTTGTAACGTTGCTGATGCCCGCCCGACGATTGCTGCTGCTGGGCTCTATTAACCACCTTCTGAAAGAGCATTGGAAGCACAATACGCAAAACACTGCGGATGATGTATATAATGATTATGGTAAAAAACAGGAAATCTAAAAATTCCATTATTCAGAAATTTAAGCCTACAAATATAATATTATAACGGCAAAAATGTTTTTGTATGATTTTGCTTTGTTTTTTGACAATTGATTGATAGTATTTGTTACAGGTTATTGCCGGGTTGCTGTCTTGGGCAGCAATGGCCGGTTACAAATAATTTCCGAGCGGATCAATTGTTGCGGTTTCAACCATTAACATCACGGTTTTTTGAGGCGCCCTTGTGCGGTGCATTACGCCTTTGGTAACCGTTGCGCCCTGCATTGGGCCAAGCTCGAGGGTACGGCCCTCCAAATCGATAAATAGCTTTCCTTCCAGCACAAAAAAGAATTCATCGTCATCATCATGCTTGTGCCAGTGGTATTCGCCTTCAATAATGCCGATACGGGCAACGCTATCGTTGATTTTCGTAAGCGTTTGGTTAAACCATTTTTCTTTATTTTCAGCAACGATCTCCGGTACGTCGATCAGCTCAAGATGATCATATTTTATGTTCATCTGCTGGTTGTAGTTAAATTGGTTGGCCATAGGATTAGTTTTTTTTGCCTTATCAGCACATAAAATTATGGCATTTGCTGATCAGATAAAATTTTCTTGTGAACATTTAATGAATAAAGATTTGACAAATTTGAAAATTTGTCAAATCTAAAATAAACATAAATATTTCTTTTTCGGGAACGTTAAAATCGCCCCCTAATTACTCAGCATAATCGAATTCACAAAATTATCATGGCCTGCGGTACTGCCGTCACTTGCCGTAACGGTGGAAACGCTGTAAAGTTTATTGCCTATAATAAACATAAACATATCGTACCTTCTCTTTTTTGAGTCAAGGCCTGTCGAAGTGTAACTGGTAAAGCCATGCCAGTTGCCGATAGTAAAATCGGGGAACTGGACGTCCGGCAAACTTTGGGCCATACCGCTTTTTAGCTGGGCTGCAAACTCGGGTGTTGCTTTCATGGGCGCCAGTGCAACAGAATCGATATTGGCTACCTGCACAAAATCAACTATCGTAAAAATGTAGGCCACATTATCTTTGTCTGTCGCCGTAAAACTTCCAGGTGTTGTTTCTGTGGGTTGCGATGGGAATTTAACAGATATCCTGTTGTCCCCCTTATGAGTAACCCAGCCGCCGTCCTGCGCCGTTGCTGTGCCGGCAGTAATTAGCAGCGCTACTATAAGTGTATATATATTTTTCATAGTTTAAATATAACGCAAATATTTGTTAGATTTAAAAATACCGGGAATAATTTAAGTCGCCGCAAAACCGCAAAAAATTTCCGGGGCGAAACATTATAAAATGCTCTTGGATTTCCCGGTTTGTCATTGTTTCATAACAATTCACTTTAAAATCGCCCGGTTCAAACTTTTAAAAAAAATTATCCGTTTCTTTATATTCAGAAAGGGTATCGCATGCGTGGATTTGAATTTTCGAAGTTTAAGCCCAGCCAAATGCCTAAGGGCGGGTTTGACGATCTGTTAAAATTATTCCTGGAATTGCTTAACTATACATCAGGCGATGCCGGTGAAGCGTTGGCCTGGATGAACGAATTGGATAAACAATATAATATTACCAACGACCAATACGGCATGGGTAATTTTATTGATGAGCTGAAAGAAAAAGGCTACCTGACGGAAGATAATGAAAAAGGCGAGTTCAGGATCACAGCAAAAACAGAACAAAGCATCCGGCAGTCGGCGCTTGAAGAGATATTCGGTAAATTAAAAAAATCAGGAAAAGGCAACCATCGTTCGCCGCAATCGGGGCAGGGTGATGAAAAGAACGCCGAGCGGCGTGAGTTTGAGTTTGGCGATAGCCCCGACCAGATCAACATGACGCAATCCATTCACAATGCGCAGGTTAACCATGGCATCGGCGATTTTATGATGACCGAGCGTGACCTGGAAGTTGAGGAAATGGATTATAAAACTCTTACCTCTACCGTGTTGATGATAGATATATCGCATTCTATGATCCTCTACGGCGAAGACAGGATAACCCCGGCCAAAAAGGTGGCGATGGCCCTTGCCGAGCTTATCCGCACCAGGTACCCTAAAGACACTTTGGATATCGTAGTATTTGGCAACGATGCATGGCCCATCAACCTGCAGGATTTGCCTTACCTGCAAGTTGGCCCGTACCATACCAATACCTACGCCGGTTTGGAATTGGCAACAGATTTGCTTCGCAGGCGTAAAACCCACAACAAGCAGATATTTATGATCACCGATGGGAAGCCTACCTGCCTTAAAGAGGGAACGAAATATTATAAAAACAGCATCGGGCTCGATCGTAAGGTGGTGAATAAAACATTGAACATGGCCGCCCAGTGCAAACGGCTTAAAATACCGATCACCACTTTTATGATAGCAAAAGACCCATACCTGCAGCAATTTGTTCGTAAATTTACCGAAACAAACGGCGGCAAGGCATTTTACAGCTCGCTGAACGGTTTAGGCGAATACATTTTTGAAGATTACATCCGCAACCGGAGAAAAACGGTGAGATGATGTGCGGATGTGCAAATGTGCGGATCTGCAAATGGGAAAATGCAATGACTCAATGACTCAATGACCTAATGACTCAAGATAAATGAAAGTTGAACGTATCAATCACCTGGTTTTAACAGTAAAAGATATTGACGAGACCTGTGCCTTTTATAAAGATATACTGGGCATGGAGGTTGAAGAGTTTTCGGCACGAAGGAAAGCCTTGAAATTTGGCAACCAGGGGCTTACCCTGCGTCAAAAAGGAAGGCGTTTTGAGCCGGAGGCGCACATGCCTACGCCGGGCTCCATTGATATATGCTTTATAGTGGCGGATTCGATCGAACAGATAAAAGCTGAACTTGAAAGCAAAAATATTGCAGTGGAAGGGATGGTTGAACGTCGCGGGCCGGAAGGCAAGATCACTTCAATTTATTTCCGAGACCCTGATCAAAACCTCATTGAGGTGAGTAATTACGTGTAAACAATTAGGAGATGTGCGGACGTGCGGATGTGCAGATGTGCAGATTGACCAAACAAAATGCAATAATCCATTGGCAACAAACAACTTTTGTGAACCAATGACCAATGACCAATGACCGATGACTAATGATCAATGACTAATGACGAAAACAGATATAAAAACCCTGGGCCAATTAAAGCAGACGGATTATAAAAGCCGGTCGGTTAAGGACGAGTTGAGAGCGAACCTGGTTAAGCAGCTGCAAAAAGGCGAGGGCGGCTTTGAAGGGATCATCGGTTTTGAAGATACGGTTATCCCGGATCTGCAAACTGCTATTCTTTCGCGCCATAACATATTATTATTAGGCTTGCGCGGACAGGCAAAAACACGCATCGCCCGCATATTGGTTAACCTGATGGACGAGTATGTACCCTACATTGAAGGGTCGGAGTTATACGATGACCCCTTAAATCCTATTTCCTGGTTTGGCCGTAACGAAATAGAGACGAAAGGGGATGATACGCCCGTTGCCTGGGTGCACCGTTCGGAACGTTATACTGAAAAACTTGCCACTCCCGACGTTACCGTGGCCGACCTGATCGGCGATGTGGACCCTATTAAGGCGGCCACCATGAAGCTCACCTATTCTGATGAGCGTGTTATCCACTTTGGATTGATCCCCCGGGCGCATCGGGGCATTTTTGTAATTAACGAGCTGCCCGACCTGCAGGCCCGCATCCAGGTATCTTTATTTAACATCCTGCAGGAAAGGGATATCCAGATCCGCGGTTTTAAGCTGCGCCTGCCGCTGGATATACAGTTTGTATTTACCGCCAATCCCGAAGATTATACCAACCGCGGCTCGATCGTTACACCGCTTAAGGACAGGATCGAAAGCCAGATATTGACGCACTATCCACGCACCTTAGATATTTCGCGCAGAATAACACAACAGGAAGCCTCCCTTGCGGCGGACCAGCTTTCGGCCATTGAAGTTGACGGCCTGGTGAAAGACCTGGTTGAGCAAATTGCGTTCGAGGCCCGCAGTTCGGAGTATATCGACAAAAAGTCTGGTGTGTCCGCACGATTAACCATTTCGGCATTTGAAAACCTGGTGAGCAATGCCGAAAGGCGCATGCTGATCAATAACGAAAAAAGCACCTTTGTGCGCATTTCTGATTTCCTTGGCGTGATGCCCGCCATTACTGGCAAAATCGAGCTGGTTTACGAAGGCGAGCTTGAGGGGCCGGGTAAAGTCGCCAACATCCTCATAGGCAAAGCGATAAAAACGCTGCTGGTGCAATTTTTCCCGGACCCGGAAAAGGCTAAAAAAGCGAAAGCGCCAAATCCGTATGCCGAGATCATCAACTGGTTTGGCGACGGGCATAGCCTTTCGGTAGTTGATGAGCTTCCGCTCCATGAATATAAAAAGGCACTGAATTCAGTTGCCGGCCTAAAGGCATTGGTTAAAAAATTCCACCCCCGGCTAACTGAGAACCAGGAACTGCTGCTCATGGAATTTGTTTTGCATGGGCTTTCGGAGTTTTCGCAGTTAAGTAAAGGTTTTCTTGATAATGGATTCGCGTTTTCGGATATGTTTAACAGCCTGTTTAACCTGCAGCCCGATGAGGACGACCTCGATATGGATGACGACCGCTATTAGGAAGCCTCGTAAGCCCGGTATTTTAAGCCGGCCTGGACGGCGACTATTAACATTTCTGTAAAATATTCAACAACTTTATCCTTAATTTTCCAATAAAATGCCGTAATTTGCGTATTTAATATCCCAAATATGTCCATGCAGGTGCCCGCAGGAAATTTATTACAGAAAATAAACAATCCATCCGACTTAAAACAGCTAAAGGTTGACGAGCTAAAGCAGCTTTGCCAGGAGCTGCGTCAGTACATTATCGATGTGGTGTCGGTAAACGGGGGCCACTTTGCCGCAAGCCTGGGTGTTGTTGAATTAACTGTAGCGCTGCAATACGTATTGAATACGCCCTATGATCAGTTGGTTTGGGATGTTGGCCACCAGGCATACGGCCACAAAATATTAACCGGGCGCCGCGAAATTTTCCATACCAACCGCGTACATAAAGGCATGAGCGGTTTCCCCAAACGCTCGGAAAGCGAATACGATACTTTCGGCGTTGGGCACTCCTCAACCTCAATTTCGGCGGCATTGGGCATGGCAGTGGCATCACAATACAAAGGGGAAACCGACAGGCAGCATGTGGCTGTCATCGGCGACGGGGCCATGACCGCGGGCATGGCTTTCGAGGCGCTGAACCATGCAGGCATCGAAAACTCAAACCTGCTGGTGATCCTGAACGACAATACCATGTCTATCGACCCCAATGTGGGGGCTTTAAAAGAATATTTAACCGATATCGCCATATCGAAACCCTATAACCGTTTCAGGGACGATATTGCCCATGTGCTGGCAAAAATATCCGCCATCGGCCCTGATGCGTTTAAAATGGCGCAAAAGATAGAAAAAAGCATTAAGGGAACACTGCTTAAAAGAAGCAACTTCTTCGAAGCGCTTAAATTCAGGTATTTTGGCCCGATTGACGGGCACGACGTGGAGCACCTGGTAAAAGTACTGCGCGACCTACGCGATATACCGGGGCCCAAGCTGCTGCATTGCATTACCGTAAAAGGCAAGGGCTATGCCTTAGCCGAAAAGGACCAAACCAAGTGGCATGCCCCCGGTTTGTTCGACAAAATTACGGGTGAAATAAAAAAGACAAAGCTTGAAAAACCCCAGCCGCCAAAATACCAGGATGTATTCGGCCATACGATTATCGAGCTTGCAGAGCAAAATCCGAAGATCATGGGCATTACGCCTGCAATGCCCACGGGCTGCTCGCTTAACCTGATGATGAAGGCCATGCCAAACCGCGCGTTTGACGTAGGTATTGCCGAGCAGCATGCGGTCACCTTCTCGGCAGGTTTAGCAACGCAGGGACTAATCCCATTCTGCAATATTTACTCCAGCTTTATGCAGCGTGCCTACGACCAGGTAATACATGATGTGGCCATCCAAAACCTTAACGTGGTTTTTTGCCTCGACAGGGCCGGGCTTGCCGGAGCCGACGGGCCTACGCATCACGGCGCTTACGACCTTGCTTATATGCGCTGCATTCCAAATATGACTGTTTCGGCGCCAATGAACGAGGAGGAACTGCGAAACCTGATGTTTACCGCGCAGCAGGACAATATGGGACCCTTTGTTATCCGGTACCCGCGCGGCAACGGTGTAATGGTTGATTGGCAGCGGCCATTAAAGGCTGTAAAAGTTGGGAAAGGCCGCAAAATATGCGATGGCGAAGATATTGCAATTTTAACGATAGGGCATATTGGCAACGAAGCGGTGAAAGCTATGTCTGAACTTAATAACGAAGGCTTTTATCCCGCCCATTATGACTTGCGCTTTGTAAAGCCATTGGATGAAACGCTGCTGCACGAAGTATTTAAAAAATTTGGCAAGATAGTAACCGTCGAGGATGGCTGCCTGGAAGGCGGGATGGGCAGTGCGGTGCTCGAATTTATGGCCGATAACAACTACAATGCCCAGGTTGTCCGCTTAGGCATTCCGGATAAAGTAATTGAACATGGGGAGCAGCCTGAACTATGGGCCGAATGCGGCTATGATGCGAAAGGCATTGCCGCCCAGGTGAAGGTTATGGGCATAGCACGGAATAATCATACTATTGCCTCCTAAGATCAACCTTGCTCCGCGCTGATGTCTTTCAAAAACGCGGTTTTTTTAGCGATTATTGAAAAGGATTATAGCCGGCCTGCGCCAGTTGATATTGCTGCGAAAATTCATTAGTAATAATTTCCTTTAAGGCTGCCGGGCTATCTGTTATTAATCCATCCGGGCCAAAGTTGAGGAATGACCTTATTTCACCGGGCGAATCAAGCGTCCACGAATAAACCAGCTTAAAGCTATTCCCCGCGTCCCTCATGGCAACCGCCTGCTCAATATTTCTTTTGAACAAACCGCCAAACAGCGGCGCCAATATCGAAATGCCATCGGCATAAGTATAACTGGGAATATTCAACGTCTTAAAAAACGGATCGGCAACCAGGGGGTCGGTATGCTCATCTACCCCGACAGCCCAATTTGACGGCAAGATGGTAGCCGCCGGACGAAAGAAAAAAAACTCATCCTGCTGGGCTTGCGAACGTGTGACCATTATAGCCGTATCCTTAAACTGATTTGAAAAGTTTGTTTGTATACAATCCAACAGCTCGGCGATGTTTCCATCCGAATTCTTAGTATCGAACATGATCAGGGCAGGCGTCAGTTCCGGCGTAGTTTGCAGGGCCAGGCTTAAACTTTTAAGATAGTTTACAAGCGACAAATCGGTGCTGGTAGTGCCTTCGCCGATAAAATATTCGCCGTTTATCGAGTGGATATCAGGTTCAAGCGCATTGGCGCCGGCTTGCATATAATTTATGGCATCCGCAACCGTGTTCGGATTATGGCCGATAATAAAAAACTGTCTCATAGCAGGATTTATTTAATTGAGATAACGATTTTGTGAGATTGGGTCTTTTGGTTTAATTCAATGAATCTTATTGTGAAGATAAGAAATTTTACCTCGTTCTGTAAAAACTAAAATAAAACCATTGCGAGTTACCAAATATAATGTATGCTACCAAGCGTTTGCATCAACATCATTCCGGCCATTAATGCGGGTGGCAAATGACCAATGATCAATCAATGTCGTTTAGTTAAGCGCCAGGTGCTCTCAAACGCGCCCGTGGCCTCACCCTGCCCTCTCCAAAGGAGAGGGTTCTGAAAAGGCATAGCGAAGAGCGCAGCTAAAGTCCTCTCCTTTGGAGAGGATTTAGGTGAGGCAAACAGCCAAGTAAAGTCTTAACTAAACGACATTGAATGACTAATGACCAATGACTAACAATCAATGCGGCTGGAAGCTGGCCAGGTCGTTGTATAAATTTCTGAATGAACTGCGGAGGCCGATGGTGATCCAATGGGTTTTGTCGCGGAACTGGCTGTTCTCTTCCGTCCGGTAAATGCCGCCCAGCTCAATTCTTAAATTGTATTTGGGGTTTAATAAAAAAGCTATTTTTCCTTCTAAATAAACCAAATTGGTGGTTAAGCCCTGGCCGGTGTAATTGCCATAAATCCTTGCGGGATCGGTGTACAGGTCAAAAATATTTTTGCCATAATTTAAGCCATTGATATCAAATCCATACCGCCCGAAATCGGCTTCACCGCTAAAATCAAACCTTTTGTAGCTGTAATTCAGCAAACCGATCCACTCCCTGAAATTCGCGCCCCAAGGATGTGCCAGCGGTTCGCTGTTATCAGAATAGTTTTCGATGTACGAACGTTCCGAATAAGTGTATGGCTTGGCTGTATTATATTCAAAAAGATAGTTAAGGCCCTTTACGCTAAACAGCTCCGAACCCCTGAACCCTAATTGCCAGCCATATTTATTTCTCGAACTGCCATCGGATGAGAAGAAGTCTTTTGATTGAAATTCATCGAGAGCAAATTGTCCATAAGCTGTGATATGGTCCGTAATTTTATATTTGGCTGTTGCGCCTAATAAGGCATTATCAGGCGAGCCATTCGAGGCTTCAACCGGGCGCAAAAATATGACAGGGTTTACGTAGGTAAAATCGAAGGGCCGCGCATGGCCTTTATCGTCCACCGTGTATGAAATTATCGCATCAAAAAATCCCAGCGATAGCCTGTTGGAGACGTTCCAGTCCAGGTAATGGAATACGGCAAACTTTTTCCTGTTGATGCTGTTTCCGCCATTCGAGAATGCTACCGGGTCATTCATATAGGCCCACATGGCCATATACCGCACATTGCCCAGCGTAGCGGTTACCTTAAAAAATGGATAGGGCGAGGCATAATCCGATAATAATTCCGAGCGGTAGCCATCGCCTATAAAAGTTTTATCGCGCCCGGCGCTGATATTTAAATATTTTATGGGCGTGTACGATACTAAGGCCGTTATATACGACCAGTCGTAGCTATTGGCAGCATAGGTGCGAGCGTAGGCCTGCCCCGGCACAATACCCACCTGGTTTATGTAGGTTGAAAGATATTCCGGTACCACGGCGCTGCTTTGATAACCGCTTATGTTATAATAAAATTTATTGCCTATGGTACCCCCAAGCTGTGCGGCAAGCGAAGTGGTGCTGGTGGTTTGATTACCGTAAAGGTTTCTGCCAATCGAAAAATCGGGCAGCAGGTCTATATAAAACGTCGAGCGAGGGCTTTTTACATCTACCAGGTGCTCGGTAAACAGTTTGCGATAACCCCAGCCGTGCTGCTTCCCGTCGTTCCCATAATTCATTAACGAATCGTAATCGTGTTTTAGCAGGGAATCATCCGCAAAAAAAGGTTTAAGCGAAGTATGCAGGCGGTTGGCAGTTGAGTAAACATCTTCATTCAGCTTTTGGTAAAACTGGTACGAATAGGGTTGATATTCAGATTGTGCCCTCGCAACGCCAATTATCGAAAACAATGCCAGGATGCTGCTAAATACTTTTTTCATACGCAAAACTGAATTTTAGATATTCCCTTTACTCAAAATAATTAAGCGTCCTGAAGCCGCCTTTTTTTAAATAATCGTCTTTTTTTACCTGGTGAAGGTCCGACTGCATCATATCGCTTACCAATGCGCCCAGATCGTATTTTGGCACCCAGCCTAATTTTTCTTTTGCCTTAGTGGCATCGCCTATCAGCAGGTCCACTTCGGTAGGCCTGAAATATTTGGGATCGACCTTGATCACCGTTTGCCCGAACCTTAAAGCATCACGGTTTAAACCAAGCTCTTCCGCTTTTTGTTCGTCAATATCGATGATCACGCCGCGCTCGTTTTCGTCCTTCCCGCTAAACTCTATTTCGATCCCCAATTCACCGAACGACATTTTTATAAACTCACGCACGCTGGTTGTAACCCCGGTTGCTATTACAAAGTCTTCCGGTTTATCCTGCTGCAGCATCAGCCACATCGCTTCAATATAATCCTTGGCATGGCCCCAGTCGCGCTGCGCCGACAAGTTACCTATGTAAAGGCAATCCTGCAAACCCATTGCGATTTTTGATGCTGCCCGCGTAATTTTCCGGGTAACAAATGTCTCGCCCCGTATCGGACTTTCATGGTTAAATAAAATACCGTTGCAGGCGAACATGTTATACGCCTCGCGGTAATTCACTATGATCCAGTAGCCGTATAATTTAGCTACCGCGTAAGGGGAGCGCGGATAAAATGGCGTATGCTCGTTTTGCGGTACCGCCTGCACCAGGCCGTACAACTCAGAAGTGGCAGCCTGGTAAATGCGGGTTTTTTGTTCAAGTTTCAAAAGACGCACGGCCTCCAGGATGCGTAAAGTGCCTATGCCATCGGCGTTGGCAGTATATTCCGGCGTGTCGAAGCTCACTTTTACGTGGCTTTGGGCAGCCAAATTGTATATTTCATCGGGTTGTATTTCCTGGATAAGCCTGATAAGGTTTGTCGAATCGGTCAGATCGCCATAATGGAGCGTGAATTTTACGCCCTGTTCATGCGGGTCGTGATAAAGGTGGTCAATACGGTCGGTGTTGAATAGCGACGACCTTCTTTTTATGCCGTGTACCTCATAGCCTTTTTTTAGCAGGAACTCCGCCAAATATGCACCATCCTGCCCCGTAATACCGGTTATTAAAGCTGTCTTCATAGATATATTGTACAATTCTTTATCAGTTTACAATATTATCCAAATTAATTGTAAAAGTTTGCATCCGGCGGCAACAGGCTGCTAATTCTTTGGGTAAAAACCATTATCCGGCCGGGCGGCTAAGGAGTTTCGCGGTGCCGTTATCACTTTCCTATTTACCGGGCTCGTTATAATTGATAAAATAAGCCGCTAAAACAAAAACGGCACGAAGTGCGCGACGCGTTTTATCGCGTGGTACACCTGTGCCGTTTATGGCCTTTTCATTTTGTCAAACAAGGTTTAGGGTTTTTTCTAATAGCTTAAAAAAACTTATTAAAGTTAGCAAGCCCGGACTGGTTTTCATACCGTGTTTTAACGGTATTTATTACCGTATTTTAACCCTCTTTTGGTCATTGGTCATTGGTCATTGGTCATTGGTCATTGGTCATTGGTCATTAGTCATTGGGCAATTGGTGGAGGTTTTTGCCTGGCGCCTTCACTACTCACCACTCACTATTCACCATTCACTATTCACCACTCACCACTCACCACCCCAAACTGTCAGATTAATATCAAAACAAAACGCAATATTTTGGCTTTTTTTCCATTTATATAACTTTGCAAGTTAAATAATTGTGAACATGAGTATTGTACTTACCCCTATTGACACGGTTGACGAAATAAGCAAGGAAGATTTTTTTAACAATTATTTAAACCCGCGAAAACCGCTGATTATTCGAAAAGCAACTAAAAGCTGGCCGGCCCTGCAAAAATGGACTTTTGAGTATTTGAAAGAAGCTGTCGGCGATAAGGCTGTGCCTTTATATGACAGCTCAAAAGCAGATCCTTCAAAGCCTATCAATGCATCTGCGGCTGAAATGAAGTTTGGCGATTATATCGACCTGATACAAAAAGAGCCCACCGATTTAAGGATATTTTTGTTCGACCCGATAAAACATGCGCCAAAACTGCTGGACGATTACCGATCGCCCTCAAACCTGATGGGAGGCTTTTTAGATAAATATCCGAACATGTTTTTCGGCGGCGCCGGCTCGGTAACCTTTCTCCATTACGATATCGACCTGGCGCATATATTCCATACGCACTTTAACGGTCGGAAACATGTGATCCTGTTTGATCAAAAATGGACTGAGCGGCTGTATTGTATACCATTTGCCACCTACGCGCTGGAAGATTATGATATTGAAAGTCCGGACTTTGAAAAATTCCCGGCATTGGACGGCATTGAAGGGCAGGAAGCAATTTTGCAGCATGGCGACACCCTTTTTATGCCCACCGGTTACTGGCATTGGATGAAATACCTGGACGGTTCGTTTTCGATCTCGTTGCGGGCCTGGGATAAGTCGTGGGCCATCAAAGCAAAAAGCCTGTATAACTTGACCATCCAACGCAAGTTTGACGACCTGATGAAGAAAAACTTCAACAGCAGGTATATGCACTGGAAGGAGGAACTGGCTATAAAACGCGCAAATAGGGCGCTTGTCAGAATCAAGGGCCAGGAGTCTGGAACTAGTACCAAAAAGTGTTAGGCGGTTATCAGAGCCAAGAACCAAGACAAGAAAGAATTAAGTTGAAAATTTGCCGCCTTTAAGTTGCAAGAAGGCTTTCTGTCTTGATTCCTGGCTCTTGATTCTTGGCTCTTGATTCTAGGCTCTTGATTCTAGGCTCTTGATTCTAGGCTCTTGATTCTAGGCTCTTGATTCTAGGCTCTTGATTCTAGGCTCTTGATTCTAGGCTCTTGGCCGCCCTCGCCCTCCGCCTCTCTTTTAACAATTCCTTAATACACGGTGTTGTTTTATTCCGTTATTTTGTTTCTTTCGGTGCGAGCATTTTTTTGCTTGAGATGATCCGGGAAGCACCGCAAAATATGAGTTTTATCCTCCGCCCGATTGATACTGTTGAAAATATAAGTCCTGAAGATTTTAAGAAAAGTTATTTAATGCCACGGCAGCCGCTGGTCATCAGGGGCCTCACTAATAACTGGCCCGCCCGCCAAAAATGGACGCCGGAATATTTAAAGGAGGCGGTCGGCGGCAAAGTAGTGCCACTTTACGACAACTCAAAGGCAGATCCTTCAAAACCGATCAATTCATCTGCAGCCGAAATGGCTTTTGATGATTATATCGACCTCATCATGTCGGAGCCGACTGAGTTGAGGATATTCTTTTTCAACATATTTAAACAGGCGCCGCAGTTACTGGAAGATATTGCTTTCCCAAAAGAATTAATGGGCGGCTTTATTGAAAGCATGCCGTCGATGTTTTTCGGCGGATCAAATTCGGTTACATTTTTACATTATGATATCGACCTGCCGCATATATTCCACACGCATTTTGGAGGCAAAAAGCATGTGATCCTTTTCGAGAACAAATGGAAACGGCGTTTGTATTGTATCCCCAATGCCACTTATGCGCTGGAGGATTATGATGTGTTAAACCCGGATACCAAAAAATTCCCGGCATTGGACGGTGTTGAGGGCATCGAGGTGTTCTTGGAGCATGGCGACACCCTTTTTATGCCCACCGGTTACTGGCATTGGATGAAATACCTTGAAGGCGGCTATTCGCTTAGCCTGCGGGCCTGGGATGCTTCGCTAACCCGAAAGGCTGCCAGCATATACAACCTGGCCATAAAAGGCGGGCTTGACAGTGTGCTGAAAATGACCTTTAAAGCCAGGTACGCAAAATATCGCGAAGGAATAGCAGTTAAATGGGCGGATAAGGCATTGGCGGCGGGAAGGCCGTTTTAGGCTTCGGTAAAATATGATCAGTGGGCTTCCAGCATTTGAATAATCGTCGGTCTGTATTCTTGATCCTTTTCTTTTATTTCGACCAATTGCTCTTTAGGCTTAATGTTAAGATATAATTCGGCCTCATCATCCTTTGTCTGAAAAAACAACTTGTAATCCATTTCACCAGACCCAGTTTTTGGAACACTGCCAGCCACACTTTTTTCAAACTGGCTTAAATCAACATAGGACAACGAAATGGAATTGATAAATTTAGAATTTGGTGGGAGTCTTTGTTTGTATAAGGTTGCAAGCAATGCTAATAACCTGTCACTCTGCCGACCAATGCTTTTTAAGACGATTCCGTCTCCAAAACCCTTATTCCCACTTTGTGAAATAGGGATAGAAATTGACAATCCTAAATCCTCATTTTTGTAATTGGATACAGCTTTATATATAATGCAAGTGTCGTTTTTAGATATATTGGTGATTGAAATTGCAAAATCACCATCTCCCCAATCATCCCCGTTATCACCTGGAATGCTCAAAGGTTTAACAGGAAAATTGGTTTCAACTTTTTTATTGATATTTTGTGAACAGCCAACCCCGGCTAACAAAAAGAAAAAATATGTAAAATTTTGGAACACGCGGCGCATATTGCATTAACTGTTTTATTAACTCGAGTATTTATGTCTTTAAGTAGTACCGCAATTTACTATTAATATAACATGTAAACATAAAAAGGCGCATCATTTGATGTCTACTTTTTTAATTCATTTAATTTCCTGCGCGTATCCTCCGTTTCAGCCAGGCTTAACGATTTGTTATAGGCTTCGATGGCTTTTGGCTTATCCCCTTTGGCCGCATAAAAATCGCCCAAGCTATCCCATGCGTTCGAGCTTTGCGGGTAATTAGTGGTATTTCTTTTAAACAGCGCATAAGCATTGTCCATTTTGCCGATGCCTAAATAATAGTATGCCAGGTTATTAATATCACTTTCGGTTGACAGCATTTTATAGCCCAATATTGACGATACCGTTTGAAAATGAGCGGCTAATAACGAATCCGCATTCAGTGCGGGGTTTTGCCTTAGCGGCCCCATATCGAAACGGTAAAAGTTAAACAAGTACCTCAAAGCATCATACTCGGCATTTAACTCGACAGAGCCATGCCATTCGTTGGGATAAAATTTCGACCCCCACCGCAGCCCCTTGGAACGGGCGCTTCGCAGCATTTGCACAAATGGAAATACTGCATGTGTAACCGGCGCTATAATTGCCGTATCCCTAAACATACTTATGGTGTCCATACCGGCCGGTATATTATTGGCCATAGCGATAAACAAGGCTTTGTTGTGAAAGTCCCGCTGAGATAACCCGCCTTCGTATTTTTTTATCCATCGCTCATGGTCCCACCACAGGCTTGGGTCGATAGCGACATAGGCGTTAAACAAGCTGGTATGATTAAAGAAGGCATTCATCACAGCAAGGCCGCCCAGGGAGTGCCCGCTAATGGTTCTATATGTGGTAGTTGGGTAATGGGTATCCACGTAAGGGATCAGTTCTTTTTCCATAAACGCCATGAAGTTTTCACCGCCGCCTGAGTGCTTTGATTCGTCGGGGTTTAGCAGCGAATACGGCTCTACATGCGTCGGCGTAAGGTCGCGCTCGCGGTCGGTATTGGTAATGCCTATGATGACCATATTAGGTATGATCCCGGATATTTGCTCCACAATGGCCACCGCCGACTGGAAATGACTTTCGCCGTCCAGGACATATAGAACCGGGTAACGCTGGTTTTTGTCGCCCTCGGGTATGTGTATATAAATCACCCGTTTCTCTTTTAAAATATCGGAGTAAACGGTATCAACGGTACCAATAACTATCCGGTTATCCTTTTTTTGCGCAAAGCCCGAGAGGCAGGCTGCAGAAAGGATAAATATTACCAATGTCTTCATGATTCAAATTTCAAGAACTCACCAACTCAATAATTCAGTAATTCAGTAATTCAATAACTAGCCACCGTTTTCCCGTCAGGAACAACCATGTTCGCCGGGTTACTTAAAAATCTGGCCAAAAGCTCATCCCCCACCCGTGTATTCAGCAGCGGTGCATGCGTTTTGTCGGTAAAAAGCAAGCGCTGGCTATTTGGCATATAATGATGGATCAAATCGTTATAAAACGGCCGGCAATAGGGGTCAGTATCGCCGGAGGTTAACAAAACCGGGATATTGGAATACACCGGGGTTTTGGCAATGCTGCTCACCGATTTTACGTTCCAGCAATTGCAAATGGCGTGGTCAACGTTGTTGAACCTGTACCCTGCCAGGTAAGGAAATATTTCATTTTGTTTGTCGATCAGTTTTTGATCGGCATAATTAATCTGTTCCGAACAATACATCGAAAAGCGCATGCCTAAAGTATTACTGTTACCAGCGCTAAAAATATTATCAAAGTACCAGGTCATATAGCCTTTGTGGTTTCCGGCAATGAGTTGATTAATCATATAAGGTACATTTTTTAGTGCACCATTGTCCGAAAGTTTATCAACCAAAAAATCAAGCAACTCGCTTCGCCGGTATTTGATGCCGATGCTGTCTGTCGTGCCTTTTTCAAGATATTTCAGCGTAAATACTTTATCGGCTATGGATGTAAAATATTGCTGAAAGCGCTGTTTCATATTGCCATAAAGTGTTTTATCCAGCGAATCCCTGTCGCAATTGCTGAATATCCGGTTAAACGACTCATTGATACTGAACAGCGCATCCTCCTCGTAATTCACAAAGCCAGGCAGAGCGGAATCCAGCACTACCGACCGAATATGTTCCGGAAAGTTGCGCATTACAGTCATCATCAAACCGCCGCTATACGAAATGCCGACGAGATTTATGGAATCGATATGCAGCGCGCGGCGGAGGTCCTCTATATCAGCAGCATTTTCAATCGTATTATAGGCATCAAGGTCTACCCCCTGCTCGGCAAGCGCTTTCCGGTATTTCTTTACCTGCTGTAAAACCATGCTATCAAGAGAAAGGTTTTTCCGGTAAGCTTCTTTTATCGCATCGCCCATCCCATCACACGACAGGCACGGCTGCGCAAAGGTTGTTCCGCGCTGTTCAAAGGCAATATAATCCCTGTCCTTAAAAAAGGCCCGCCGGTGTATAAAACGTACGCCTCCTAATGAGCTTGCGCCCGGGCCGCCTGCGGTGTACAGTACCGGGTCTTTCTGTTTGTTCGGGTTATTGTTCTCCACATAAATAAACGGCAGTTTTATGGTTTTGCCATTAGGCTTATTACGGTTTTCGGGGACTATTAAATAAGCACAGCGTGTTTTATAATTGCTGTCGGCCTTAAAAGCGCAGGCGCAGGGTTCAATCTTTGGGGTGTATGCTTTTTGTTGTGCGAGTGAGATTTGCTGAATACAAATAATAACCAGGGCCGAAAATATAGTACGTTTACTCATGTCGTCATCTTTTCAGCAAAATAAACGTTTTATAAAAAGGGAATTTAGTAAAAAACGGACAATATAATGTTGTTAAACTGCCTTTTCCCTGGTGGTATAGATAATGGGTTCCCCTAATTCTGCTTCTAATTTGGCCAGGGTTTTAAGTGTTAAATTATGATTGCCCTTCAACCATTTATTTATTTCAGACGGCTTTTTTTTCATTTTTTCGGCAAGGTCTTTTTGCGTGTATCCTTTCGACTTCAGGATTTGGTTTATCCTTAAAACAATATCCGTATACTGCCGGATGAATATCCTTACCTCTTCAGGGGTTTCCGACTGTATTCGTTCTGCGACTTTACTTCTTATAACAATTCATTTTTAAAGGAAAATTTCTTCATCACCATTATCCGCGACAATTTTCCTTCTTTGTAACTATTCAGGGCCGAAGTTAGCAATTAAAGAGAGTGTATAGAAAACTTGCTGGCCAGATTTAACTGTTGTATCAATAACGGATCGTAACACAGCAAAACTATCAGCACCCTGAGTTGACCTGA